>OFGH01000435.1_pt1 | contig 38003 bp, 32 predicted proteins | sample 1521721 | NCBI WGS metagenome assembly OFGH01 (sample SAMEA3504132, study PRJEB24116) | mouse gut metagenome | biome: mouse gut; feature: mouse-associated habitat; material: faeces | place: Denmark | collected 2011
GGGCGAGTGTACCGGCGGCCGCGGTCTTCGCGAACAGGGCGCTGCTACCCGGGCCCTCCGCGCCGAGTGCGTAGACACGCGCCTCGGGCGAGCTGCTCGTGTCGTGGATCGAGCGGCCGTGCGCGAGGTTGCGTATGCTTGGCGGGGCGTCGGGGATGGCGGGGATTGGTGTGCGCTGCATGAGGGCTCCTGATTGTGAGCGATGTGGTGTTTCCAGCATAGAGTGGTGAGCTCGAACGCCATGGGCGTTTCCCGTGTTTTCTGGGATTGGATGCACTTCGGCGGTGATATGAAACCTTTCAGAATTCGGGTTATGTACTGTTTATCGGAGCGAGCTCTGTTCATGAAAGAACTTTTCCCTTTGAAGTAGTCAGCAAGAGTCTGCTATTCAGTGTTCGCTCGCTTCGATGAGGGACCTAGCCATATCCTCGAGATTCCGCCCCGTTTGGTGGATGTATTTCCGCTGGGGAGGAGCATTTTCTGGCGAGGGGGTGAGTATCTGCCTTGCAAACAATGGGGTAGCGGCCGGTGATACCCGGGGGTGGAGAAGAAAATGCTCCTCCCCAGCGGAGATACAGTCAGAAAGCGGCGGGTGCAATCCGCTCCGGGAGTCAAGAGCGGGTTACGGTCTGCATCGCGCGGCCGTCTTCCATGAGCGTGAAACCGTGGCGCTGGTAGAACGGAGCGTTTTTGCTCTCTTCAGGCATCACCTCGAGGAACATGTAGCCGGCATACCGCTCCTTGACGCGTTCGGCAAGACCACTGCCAACATGCATGCCCTGGTATTTCGGATTCACCAGTACCCAATGCATGTAGGCAAGCATTTCACCGTCATCGATCACGCGTGCGAGGCCCGAGCTGATCGCCATCCCATGACGCACTATTACGGCAAGGGCTGCGAAGAAGAGTTTTGACGCGGGCGGAAGGCGTCGATTGATTGCCCATCGCGTTTTCCACTGTGCCCAGCCGTTGCATGAATGACCGGTGGCGAACGAGCCGGCTTGCACAGATTTTGCGCAATCCATCCTTGACGGCTATCTCCTGATTCAGGGGTCTCAACGAACGATTCAGTCGGCTGTTACGATGTCGACAATCTCGGTGAGAGCGGCATCGACTTGCATGGCGGAGGGCAACGCGAAAGGCGCTCGCTTCGCAGTGATTGCTTCGAATCGCGGCTGAAGGAAATCTCGAATGGTTTGTTCTTGCTGTTCGGATTTCACAACGTCCATGATGAGGTTCTTCATGTCATCGGAAGAGGTTTCATTGAGGTCTTCAATCAGTTCGTCGATCTCGGATCCGCTCAGCAGATATTCGGAGCAGAGGCAGCTGACCATGGCATTGAAGAAACGGCCGATGCGAACGGCGTCATCTTCATAGAAGAGGTCGGCGGCGCCTTTAACCGCCATGGATCCCACAACTCCGCCAACTATGCCGCCGGCGAATCCAATAACGGTCCCAACTCCTGGAGTGACAGCGGTTCCAGCAACGGAGGCTACTTTGGCGGCGGCGATGCCGGCTCCAACTGAACCGGCAGCCGCTCCCAGCATGGAACTGGCAAGAGTCACCATATTCTTGGCATATTGCGCCGTTGAGATTTTCTTGTCGGCCATGCGCATCGTGTCGGGGATGGAGAACACGGCGAATGAAATCGCCGAGGTGATCACATTGTTGCGCATGATCTTGGCTAGATGCCTGGAAGCGGCCGCGCCGTGAATGGCTTGTTTGCCGGTCAATGCACGAATGCCATTCACGATTGTTGCAGAACCACGGTATCCGATGATATTCGCGGTGAGGTGCTGGGTAGGGGTAATAAGTGTATGCGCCAATCCAGTACGAGCCAATTGGTTGGTGAGCATGTGTTGGATGAACGTCAATCCGAACACTTCCGCTCCTGCAATCACGCCGGCCTGAATGGAGGCATTGACATCTCGCTTCTCGCGGTAGGCGCTATATGCTGCTGAGAGGAAAGAGATACCAAATGCGCATGTGCACACCACGATGCCTGTTGCGGCATCGTAGGCGAGCGATTCAATGGTGCCGGGCTTGGTGAGGTTCACCGCCTGTTGATATGTAAGACGCCCTTTTCTGACGATATTCTGTGCTTCCTTAGGGTCGGTTACGCCAGGAACCTTGCCATCGATGATTCGTTTTTCGAATTTATGTAGAATGGCTTCGTACTGGTCTTTGGGAACCTCGAGCTGCATGGGGGTTCCATCGGAACTCATGTAGCGATACATATGGTTGTGCGGATCGAAGGCCGCGTCGATGGAACCTTGGGCGGTTTTGTAGTACTTGGTTTGGATCTCCATGTTGTTCACAACACGATCCGCACCGTTTTTCGCATTATCCCTGCCCGTGATTACCGCATCCAGACCGTGCATTCGATCGATTTTGTTGATTGCCTCTTCGGCCATCTCTCCATGGCCGGCAACATGGGCGTGATTTTGTGCCAGCACTGCTTCTTCGGACAGAATCGTATTGGCTGCCACATTGACGATGGGATTTGTATGCTGCGAAGGGGTAGCAGGGCGAACCGTTGCATCCAATCCCATATCGCCGTACTGTTCCTCGGCTTCAAGAAGCCGTGTTTCAACAGGCTCTTCTTCGGGAGCGAGGCTTCGGCAGGTTTCAATGAATGTTGTTCGGCACTCGGGATTGACTTTCCACGCCATATTCTCATCTGAGTCGGCAATGAACCACGTGGGGTCAAAAGAGTCCCACTTCACATAAATCAGTTTTGATTTTTCCGCATCTTCTCCGGAAGGCATGATTGATTCGTCTGTCTTGACAAAGACTCCTTGATCAGTGGCAATGATGCCGCTTGGGCGTAGGTCAAACTCTGCATCCATCCAAAGGATCTGCTGCTCGCAGGGGATGGGGAACAGTGTCTTTGCTTTGTCGCAGATTTTGTAATTCAAATCAACGGGCGATGGGCCGAGGGCCTGCAAGACAATTTGCGCTGTCGTTTCCTGAAGGGATTCCTTTGCAACCTCAGCGCTGTGTATACGCTCATCCTCTTTCTGCTGCGCTTGCGGATCCTTACGCATTTGTGCTGCGTCGATGGCCGAAGAAACCGAGACTGAGGCTTGAGAGATCTGTTCGGTGGACCAGCGAGCGGCATCGCTCATGGAATCACCAAGTTGTGACGCTTTCTGTCCCACAGACTTCCCGAAATCACTTTCGGCTATTGCGGTCACATTGTGTTGGACTTTCGTGGTCACTGAGCTAGCTGTACGGGTGACCTTTTGCCCAATCTGGGTTTGGGAGGCTTGTTCAAGCGCCTCAGACCCCTTGGCGGCGAGCTGCTCGGTTACGGGCTTGAGTTTTTCGCCGGCCACTTTGGCTTGCTCTGCGGCCTTTGCTGCGGCTTTCTGTGCACTTTCGCCAAGTCTCTTGAACAGTCCCATGTCTACCCTTCCTCGCGTATCTCATTTCATGGTAATGCATCATGGTGCGCATTACTAAGGACGACAAAAATAAGCATCGTTACGATTCAGGGCGGAGCCATGCAGAAATGTTAGACTTTTGGTGGAAGAGGCATCTGTTCGGGTTCAATTAGGAATTGCGGTTTTGGCGTGTGGCGCTGCGGTGCCTGATGGGATCGACTATTACATGGCGACTAGTTTATCTTGCCGAGATAGCCGGTTGAGAATGCCCCTTTGATCGATATGCCGGACATTATTCATTATCTTGCTAAACGGTATGGCAATCACCATACTGTGTATATAATTGGAAAAACAAAGATTGGATATGGCAAGACTCTATTTTTAATTGTCTATTGAGAGAATGGGGTAAGGGGTAAAGTGTACGATCCTATTGCGTGGGGAAATCTTTCAGGAGAGGCAGTTGAAGATCTGCTTGCAACTCTTATTTCGCGAGAACGACCACATGTCAACCACATTCGTCCTTCTTCCGGGGATCACGGAAGAGACCTCGAAGTAAAAAATGAAGATGGAAGCATTGACGTCTATCAGATAAAGAAGTTCTATAGCAATCTAACGAAGGGGCGAAAGAGGCAGATTGAGGCGTCTTGGGATCGTCTAAATGAGTATATTCAGGATTCCGGAGTAAGGGTGGCCCATTGGTATCTCACAATGCCCTTGAATCCTACTCCGGAGAATCTGGAATGGTTTCATAACTTGACGACCGAATCTCCAATTGAATGCATCTGGCTTGACAAGACATATATCGAAAGTCTGGTTGCTAAGTATCCTGAGGTAATTGATTTTTATTTACATGGTGGGCGAGAACGTTTGCGAGAGATGTTCTCTGATGTGGTACAAGCGTTTTCAGATAAAGAAGAAGATTCTACCTGTGTCTTAGCGCAGCGTCTTCAGGCGATTCAGAAGCTTCTCAATGAGCAGGATCCTCACTATGATTATGATTTGCGTCTGTTCAATTCGGTACAGGAAAATGTTATCGGTGAAGTTGTTCTCAATCCAAGGGCCGTATGCGCATCATGGGAAATACAGCCGGATGGTAAAGCAATTTTAATTGAAATCATACCGAAGTTTGGGACTGCGCCTTTGATTGCTCCATTGGAGACAACTTTTCGCTTCATGCCGCAAACTGAAGATCAGAAAGCTGAACTTGACTCTTTCTTTACATTCGGCACGTCTTTGACTAGCTGCCCAGTCGAAATAAAGAAGCCGATGTCGCAATTATTGCCATGGATTGAACCGGCTCTAGTGAAATCTGCAACATGTAGCGTTAAATCTGCCGAGCCTCAGTCTCGAACAGACTTAGTGCTGCGATGCAAAGATGCTTCCGTCACTCTTCATAATACAAGTCAAGCGACTGGAATTCGTGGCGGAGGGCATTGGTTTGGTGAAGATGATTCGAGTCTAATATCAGTCCGTCTGCTTACTGCTCCCAATGGAGAAACTGATTGTACAGTCATTTATAGGCCAGAAAATCTGGGAGGGAAACCCATCAGGGAAGTATGTCGGGTGATTGATTTTTGCGAATCGATACACGCTAATTCCTCCTTCAATCTGGAGACCATGGATGGGGAGCTATTGCAGATAGTTGATAGCTCTACGAACGGCTTTGATGAAGCTATCTACAATCCGGAGCTGTTCAACGTGGTGAAAGTATTGGCGGACCTGCAGCATTTCACCAATGCAATCATTCGGTTTCCTGAAAAGGGGATACATAATTCAGAAATAAGGGAATGGGTAATAACTCTAAGGATTCTTGAGCATAAAGATACGATGGTGTTTATTCCTTGGGAAAGCGAGTGTGTCACACTTACGGATCCCGCTCATCCGAACATCCCTACTTTCCCTTGCGGCATTACAGGAGTGCGGAAGCTTGTCTCTACCATCGACGGGGAATCTTGTTTCTTTGGTTACTACCAATGGTGGGCAAATGCGGGATCTGGCGAAACGATCGATGAGGATCAATTTGTTCTCAAACCTGTTGCCGATTCGGGAAGCAATGCTTTGAAAGCATTGCACTATATCGAACCTTCTCCTCAGGAACGCGAGATAAATCGGCAACTGTACTATGGGCCTTCTCTTGACTTTTCTCAATACCGACTGATTTCTGAATTTGTGAATTCCGAAAACTAGGTTATTTTCGGAGTTGACTGGAGGTGTATCTGCTGTTTTCTATGACCGTACCTTCTGAGGAGGTTATCCTTCTGGATATGGTCATATTCGTGCTCTCTATTCCCTTAATGTCAGCATATACATTGTGAAGTGCTGAGATCTACGTCAGTCATTTCTTGAGCGTGTGGCCTTTCTCCGGAATCATCATAGGCCTTCATTGTTGAGCTGGCGCTGATCTCACCTTGCTTTCGCGCTGGATCCCTTGCTCTGTTCCACCGGGTACTTCGCCGCGTTCTTCGCCATCTTGCTTTGAATGATTTCGTCCAGATCCACGCCGATCACGTCGGCCATCTGGATGCAGTAGATCATCACATCGGCCAGCTCTTCGTGCACATGCTCCCAGTCTCCATCGCGCGGTTCGTCGCTCCACTGGAAGCATTCGAGGAGCTCGCCAGCTTCGATGCTGATGGATTTGGCCATATTGCCGGGGGTATGGAATTGCCGCCAGTCACGCTCGGCAATGAATTCGCGGATTTGGTTAATGGTCTCGTCGGAAATCATGACAGTCATACTAACAAAAAACAGCTGATATCATGCCAATATGAGCATGCCCACCCAATTGCCGCGCCATCCATATATCATCCATATTCCCGCACAACCGGACCAACTGGAAGGATCTACGCTGCGCTCGCTCATGGAGCGTCAAATAGCCAAACTCATTGCGCGCGACTCTGTGCCGGAGCAAGAGGCATGGGAATATCTGGGGCAATATCCTGTGGTGTACATTGTGCACGCAGAAGATAGAGGAGCGAAAAAGGCTCGGAAAAAGAAGCGGCATATTGTTTATGTGGGAGAGACGAACGATATTATTGCCCGCACACGCCAGCATTTATTGCAGGATGTGAAGTCTCGTGATGATTGGCGCCACATTGCTGCTGCCAGCAATGCGCAACAATATGTGATTGGCAGTGCTTTCTTCAATAAATCATTGACGCTCGATATAGAGAATCGGTTCATGCATTACATGTCGAGCGTTGATTCAGTGAAGCGGCTGAACAATCGACGCACAAATGCGCAGGGCAAATACTATACGGACACGCTGCTCGATTCGATGTTCCAGGACATCTGGCTTGGGCTGCACAAGCAGGACCCGGAGCTGTTCCCCGCTGAACAGATTATTTTGGATTCTGCATTGTTCAAGGCATCCCCGTTCCATGAACTGAGTGACGAGCAAAAAGACGCGGAACGTGTGGTTTTGGAAGCTCTGCGTGCTGCGCGTGCGAATGGCAAGGACGATTTGCCAACGCTTGTTCTTGTAGGTGGAGCTGCTGGCACTGGCAAAACCGTGTTGCTGAGTCACCTGTTTTATCGGATGATGACGGAGAGTCTGGAGGCCGATGAGATTGAGGCTGATGCTGAGGCTTCCATCCCTGATGCGAGCCGTCCGTCTGCTTATATTCTGGTCAATCATGACGAGCAACTGCATGTCTACAACCAAATCGCCACTAAATTGGGATTGCAGAAACACGACGATGAAATAGTGCTCAAACCGTCCAGCTTCATTAGAAAGTACTCACAAAAAGAAGATGATGGCAAAAAGGCGCGTGTTGTCATTGAATCGAACGGATATAAGCACTATATTCCACAAGGTCAGGCTGATGTTGTGCTGATTGATGAGGCACATTTGTTGCATACTCAAGGAAACCAGGGATACAGCGGGTCCAACATGCTTGCTGATGTTCTTCGCCGCGCCAAGGTTGTAGTGGCAATCTTCGATCCGGGGCAGATTCTTGAAAGCCGGCAGCGTTGGACTGATGAGGATATGGATCGGTTCTTTCCGAAGACGTGTGATGCATCGATGGAGGAGTCGGATGTGGTGCGATTTGTCGAGGAGAATATGGGGGACTTGCCCATACGACATACTCGAATTCAGCTGCATCATCAATTCAGAATCGCAGCTAATCCGTCTACGGTGGAATGGCTGGAAAAGCTGATTCAACAGGGTGAAATCGGGCCGTTGCCGGTGGACCTTGGCAAGCGCAATCCGCGGGCGGCTGAACGAGGGCAGTCTGAATGGATTTATGAACCGTTTGATTTGCGTGTGTTTGATTCGCCGGTGGCGCTCATGGATGCTATCCGCGCAAAAGCGAAACTGCAGGCTGATGGAGCAGAGGGGAAGGGCCTCTCACGCGTGCTCGCAACATACGACTGGCCGTATAAGGGGAAAGGAGAGAATCCTGACACCCAAGATTTTGGCGGTCAATGGAGTGTGGAGATGTATCGGGATGGCTCGCGGTGGCATGTGGGTGCACCCGCTGGCCATGCCCGCGGTGAGCAAGCCAATGATGATGACTATTTCTATCATCCGTGGAATTACCAGATTCCCGACACGGTGGAGGAGCGAAAGGCGTCGGGAATCGTCAAGCCCGCGTGGGCCGAGAAACCCCACACGATTGATGAAATCGGCTCGACATTCACCATCCAAGGATTTGATCTCAACTACGCAGGTGTGATTTTGGGCCCTTCAGTCACATACAATCGAGAAAAACATTGCATAGAGTTCAATCCCAAGGCGAGTGCCAGTTCGAAGGCTGTCGAAAAACGTGGTAGCAAGCGCAGCTATGCGGTGGAAAACCTCCGTAATGAGCTCAATGTGCTGCTGACCCGCGGAGTGCACGGATTATATATTTTCGCCGTTGATCCCGCGTTGTGTGAGGAGTTATCGCGTCGGCAGCGTGAACGGAGGTAAGTGAATTAAATTCTTTCAGCGGGAACTCAAATTCTTCACTTTTCGTGATCTATGATTAGTAATCAAGAGACGGGATTATTTGAGGAGATAGAGCGATGGAATTCATATTTCATGCGCACGAAGGAGTTGTGCAAAGTAATGGCAATAGCGTGAGAGTTGCTATTGATGGGCAGAATCCATTTGTTCTACCCGTTTCATGCATATACCGCATTGAGCTGAAGGAGCCACAAGGTGATGTTTCTGGGCAAGTGGTATTGGTAACACCTCCATCGGAAGGTAATCCAACCGGCCGCATTCCATTTTCTGTGGATTCTCATCAATATTCGGAAGCACAAGCCTTTGACCAAGCACTGCGATCAATGGGCCATAATGTTACTGGACATATCAATCCCGTATCTGGCATATCAAATATGTCGGTATCAGACACGCCTTCAGGACAAACGAAAAAACTCGCATGGTGGATTCCGGTAGTAAGCGGATTTACTGCTTTGGTTTTGGGCGTTACTCTGGGATGGGGATTTACGCAGATGTATGCTGAACATACCTTGAAGGAAGTTGTAGTGGCAAAAGACACAGAAATTGAGAGATTGAACACCTCTTTGAATTCGGTGAAGGCACAGCTGGAGTCGGCTTTGGGGCGTGATGCTGGACAAGGTGCCGGGGGTGATTCTGGAACTTCTGGTGATACTGAGGGTAGACCTAATGAGGAAATCTCCAATGGTGGCATCACTATGAAATTACTTGAGTCGGGGGAGAAGCCGTCTATCAGCTTTGATTCTTGCGGGGACGGATGTAGTAATGGCAAGTTTGCCCCCAAAAATCCGGACGCAGATACTAAATTCTGGGTTGCTACTGTAGAGGTTACCAATAATACGAAAAAGCCTTTAGATATCACCTGCGGATATCCGTATGAAATTCTTGCCTTGAATTCTGATAATCAGCAATACACGCCAATTGATGATTTGTACGATGTTGAGGGCAACCCTGCTTGTAATGCCGAATTGCAACCAGGGACCAAAACGAAAGTGACGTACCCCTTCCAAGTTCCATTGAATGCCAAAATGATCGGCCTTGCATTCCGTGATATAGGCGATTGGAGTACCGACACGCCAGCGCAAGATAACTATGCTGTCATAATCACAGATAGCAATTACCGCGTTTCGTAGGGCGGAGATGGCGATGAGCATGATCATGTGTCCTGAGTGCGGCACCCAGATTTCGAGTAGGGCGCGTTTGTGCGTGGAATGCGGATATGTGGGCGATGATCCATCGCGCCCCATCGGTGAACAGATCACGCGCGAGATCGTGCCGACGTTCAAGATGGCAGTCGAACGTTGGGATCCGATGGCGGAGCGCAGCAATGTCGAACTGATGGATGTGGCGCCCGAGAATAATGTGAGTATTTGGAACATATTCGGAAATTGGAAACAGGTTGTCACTCTACTGCCTGCATTGGCGGAATGGGTGCAGCAGCAGGCATCTCATGAACCGAATAAGCAGTGGGTCGCCGATATTTCGGAATATTATGCGCGGCTTATCGACGAAGGAAAAATCGTACTCAAGGAAGCCAAGGATGGCAGTGGGATACTTCCGACTGCATATAATCTGGACGGCAGCTTTGCCAAACAATTCAGACTCAAAGAAGTCGATCTCAGTCCGGATATGTTGCAATCCCTGCAGCACCTCCAAACGCAGGTCGCCATCGCATCAGTGCTCGAAGAAATCAAAGGGCTGAAGGAATCCATCCAGAGCTTGCAAATCGATTTGCAGAATGACCGGTTGGCCATTGCGGATAGCGCGTGGGATAAATGGGCGCAAGCGCACATGATTCCGCGAGGTCGCGCCCGCAATGACTACCTGCGTCTTGCCATGGCCACGGCGACCGACGCGAAATGCACACTCATGCGTAACTTTGCACAGCGTAGCCTCGCACTGGGAGTGGCTGCTGGAAGTAAAACCGGTGCTGTGGAAAAGGCCCGAAAAGTCAAGCTCACAATCACGGGAGAGAATGAGCGTCTCGCTACGGAAGCGATGCAGGATCTCGTGTCCATCGCCAATATGGTCCGCATCGAATGCGAAGGCCACGTTGAATTGAATCAGTATGATGCAGCCGAGCAGAGTCTCGTGCAGTTCACCGACTTCGTGCACGCCCAACAGCTCGATAATCCCGACACTTTATTGTCAATCAACAGTTATCTTGCCAATGAGGCTGGGGGAGAGGCGGTCATTGACCAATTCCAGGAACTGGTGTCCAGCACTGCTGCGTGGAAACAGGAAGCGATTACCGATGGCATCGTGCCCCAGATAGAATCGGTAACAGTATCTGATGAAGACGAAGTCGTCACGAGTGAGGAAATACATGAAAATCAGGAAGCGTGATACGCGTAAGCAGACTGAAACCGGCGACTCCAGCGAATCCAGCGACAAGCAGCCGCAGTGCTCCAAGTGTGGGAAGAAGCTGCCAGCCATTGATACAAAGGGCATCTGCAAGCATTGTGAGGCTAAGGTGGAAGGCAAACGAGCGGTGATCCTCGGCGTTGCTGCGATGGTAGGGAGTGCTGCCGTGAAGTACGGTCCGAAAGTCGTGTCATCGGCGATGAGGGTGATTAAGAAGTAATTTCGCCGGCGTCCTTTTGGTTTTCCCCGACAATCGCAGACTATCACCGGCTGCAGGGCGCTCGCGTCAAGTGAGCCAACACGCGCTGACCTATCTCGTCATCTTTGGACGTTCGAGATGCCCAAAGATGTCGAGATGTGCATCATAAACGTGTACACACCGCTGAACAAAAGCGGAAGGTTGGGTGACTTGGCTGCAACGAGGTGTCATGGCTATCCTCGTGGTTCTCGCTGGGTCCTCCGTGTTACTGCATTTTGCGTCACTCGTGTTCACTAATCACAACGGGAATGCGCTTTGACTAGTCGATTGGTTGGTTTCGCGCCATTCGGCACTTTACCTACAATGGAGCACAAATACTGCGCTCAGTGGGAGGAAACATTGACCCAGCAGTCATGTCCAGATGCGTCTCCGTGCACGTCTCCAAGCGCCGAATCAGCAGGCTCGCGCCGTTTCCGCCAGCCTCCGGCTTGGGGCACATGGGTGCTCGGCCTCATCTTCCTGCTCGATGTTCCGGTGGTTCTTCTTCTGGCGTTTTTCATGTGGTGGGCGGTCACCGACAACGCTCCCGACATTCCGCCGGGCTGCTCGTTCATGAATCCGTGCCCCAGCACCCCGGGGGAGCGTGAGCGTTCGCTCGTCTTCTGCCTCGGGTCGATCTTGCTCTGGGCTGTCTTCGTCTACTCCATCTACCGTCTTCTACTCGCCTGTCTCGATGCTCGCGGATCCGCTGACTCTCGCCGTGCCACGATTGCTGTCACTTCCGCGCTGCTCGTGGGGCTGTCGGCAGTCGTACTGTGCGTACTGCCTGATTGGGGCCATGGTCGCCCATTGGTTTCGGAACAGTTTTGGAGTGTCGGGCGTATCGAATCCTACGCGTACTTTTTCGCGGCGTTTCTCTCCACGCTCTACCCTGCGTACTTCGCTGTACGCGCCCGCTATTTCGCATACGCCGACGCGCGTGCTTCGGCGGCCATCGGTGAGACAGATAGCTGACCATGTGACGTTGCTCTTTTGCGAGGTATGCAAAACGGAAGCAGAAGCGCAATGAAACAGCTGCTCCAGCTCGCCTCCGCACTCAACTAATCCGGTAGTGCCCGATCAGCTCCTGCGGAAACGTGCCGAGCACATCCTCTTCGTATTGCTTCTGTTTCGCGCTCACATGGTGGATGAGCAACGGCAGTCCGTTTGAGTTGCGCGTGTCGGAGGCGATGCCGATGTGGTTGCTGTAGACGACGATGTCTCCGCCCTGCCATGCACCCACGTCGGTGGTGTCTGTCGTGAGATTGATCGCATGCGCGGCGAAGTACGCGTTGAGTACGGGGACACGGCGGAAGTCGATGTTGGCATCAGGGGTGTCGACCTCATAACGCTCAGGGTGGTCGAGTATGTCTTCATGCACGAGCGTCATCAGATCATATCCTGCTCCGCGCAGGGCTGCGCCTACGACGTCGGTGCACACGCCGTACCCGTCGTTTGGGTAGCCGGTCGCGTAATACTCGCTTTTGTATGCCGGTTTTGTGGCGATGTAGGCGCGCGCGTTCTGCAGAATGTCGCTTTGGTCGTCGACGCCGTCGCCATCCTTGTCGACTGAGCTGGTGTATGGGGCGATGCTTGGCGCTGACTGTTGCGCCGGCCTGTCTTCGTCTGCGGCTCCTATTGTGCTCCCACATGCCGATGCCAACGTACAGGCGACGATGAGCGCGCTTATCGTGATGATTCTGGATAGCTGGTGTGCCATATGGATGTCCTCCTCCGCGGTGCCCTTCGCTGGCATCTGTTATAGCACGCCCATGGCCTTTGGGAAGTGGCGGTAAATCAGTGAGTCGTAGCCACCGCAAAGCTGATTTCACGCTTGTGTCCGGATTCAGAGTCACACATGCCCTGATTTGTACCGCAACAACCTCGCATTTACGGAAAGTTCCACGTGGAACACGGTGAAACACTGGAGAATCGCTGCCCCGCCCGTATGCCCGATGCGCGCTTCACGCTGCTATGCTGAAAACCATTACTGGGGAGCGAACGGCAAAGGAGCCGACATGGGCAATGCAAATACGTATGACGGCAGGACCATCGCCGACTCGTTTGAACTGCTCGAGTTCGTAAGCTAGCTATACGGGTCGACGCGCGACGCCACGTGCGTGCTGCTGTCGCAAGACACCCATGGCCGGCCCCACGTCCCACTCGACCAGGTACGCAAGTCCGTCGGCTCGCGTGCCGTGACGGTCCTGCTTGCCAATGCAGTGCAGCAGTCCGCGCGCGATCAGCTCGGTATTGTCAATCCATACCACGGTGCGGCGCGCATCTTTCCGCCCGGCGATGCGTGGCGCGATGATTCCAGCCTCGTGTACTGTGTGCTCCCTGCGCCGCCGCCTGCACATGCACAGCACGCTCTCCGATATGCCGGTCGAATCATTGCTTGCGTCGGTGGATTCGGTGCCATCTGCGCAGACGACGATCCGCACGATGCGTCGGCAGCTGGTGGAGGCGCACGCCGAAAACCGGCGAATCTTCTCGTATGAGCGTGTATGGGACGTGGCTCATCAGCGATTGTGCGGTGGAACATGGATTGGGAAGCACCTACACGCTAACTTGAGAAGAATCCAGATACCTCCTCCTGAAAGTATAAAGAATATAAAAAAGTATAATGGCGTGCTGAGATGGCAACTGGATGGCCTGTATCCAGAAGATTGTCCGTTGATGTATTTCAGCTGGGCGGGGGCTTTTTCTGTGACGGTACCGAGTAGCATCCTTGGCGTTGAGCCTGCGCTAGAGGCCTCCCCTATGGAAAAGTCCCCCGCCGAAATACACCGGGACGTATGTCATCTAACCGGCCCTAGATGGCGGTGGTGATGATTCCAACTGGAGAAAAGGCCTCGGCAATGCCCAAGCACTGTTGTGAAGCCCCAGCCTAATTCCTACTGCCTCCGCACGTCGCGCCCAAAACGCAGCGGGGCCCGCATGCCAACAGACATGCGGGCCCCGCTCGCTCACACGCGCTATGCGTGCACGCCGCGCATCACACCGCGCACGGTGCAGTGGTGCCGTAGTTACCGGAGTTGTCGGTCACGACCACGCTCGCGCCGGTCGCGGTGTAGTTCTGCCCGGAGACGCCGTTCTTGTTGTCCCACTGGCCCAATCCGTTCGTGAAGACGAACTCGATCGGCCTGCCGTCCGGATTCTCGATTGCGTACGAGACGTACCCGCTGCGCGCCGCGGTCATCTTGACGCCCGGGGCCGTGGTCCAAGTGCCGCCGTCGGCGAAACGCCAGTGCAGATATGTCGAGTCCGCGCCGAACTTCGTGCTCGGGTAATAGACCGTGGTCGTGGAGTCCGGGGTCGGATCCGGGTCCGGCGTCGGGTCTGGATCCGGGGTGGGCGCAGTGCCGATGTTGACGAAGACGCTCACCTTGCCGCTCTTCACGGAGCCTGCGGTGATCTTCTTGTTGGCGACGGTGATGGTGCCGCCGTTGACCTGGTCGGTGTAGGTGCCGTCGTCGAGCGTGGTGTCAAGTCCGGCGAGGTTCTTGTCTCCGTCCATGTTGACCACGACCACGCCGTCGTTCGCGTTGCTGCCATCGGACTTGTATCGTTCGATCATCAGGCAGTTCTCGGCCTGGCAGTTGCGCAGGTATTCGGCGTTGCCTTCCATCGCGTTGCGGAACTTGTTGACCCACTTGACTTCCGGGCTCTTCCACTCGTTGTCGCCGGCGTCGCCGAGCTGTGACTGTTCCGCGAACTGCGCGTTCGTGCCGCCGGAGCCGACCGGACGGTTGAAGAAGAGCGGCGCGCCGCCCTTGCGGGCGCCGATGACGCCCCAGCCCATGCGGATTTGCCACGCGGTCATGCCGGTGGACTGCCTGTCGCCGTTCGCGTAGGTGTCATGCGACTCGACCCAGGTCACGAGCTGGTCGTCCTGCACGCCCTGCCCCTGCAGGCTGTTCAGATTGCCAGCGTTGAGATTCTTGCTGTTGAGCGCGCTGCGCAGGGCGCCGCCGTAATTCGAGGCGGTGTTGCCGCCGCCGTTGCTCGAGTACTTTTCAAAGAGCGCGGGGTAGGCGGCCACGTTGAGGCCGGCGTCACCCTGCAGCACCTCGCCGTACTGGTACTGGGCGCCGTTGTCGAGGATTGTGTCGAAGTACGGGGAATGCGTGCCGAACTCGTCAGGCAGTTCGATGTGCTTGGCGGCATCGTAGCGGAAGCCATCCACGCCGTCGGCCACGGCCTGCTTGAGGAATCCTTGCATGCGGTTGCCGACTTCTTGGTTCTCGGTATTGAGATCCCACAGGCCGAGCAGGTGGCAGTGGGTCACCTGCCAACGATTGCCGTAATTGATTGCGGTGCCGTTATCCCCGCATCCTCCTTCGGATTTGGTGTGGAATAGGCTTGTGTTTTTCCAGCTGGATTCGATCGCGTTCCAGTCGGAGCTGAAGTGGTTGATCACGGCGTCCACAATCACGCGGATGCCGTATTTGTGCGCTTCGGCGGTCATGGCCTTGAGGTCGTCTTCGGAACCGACGACCGAATTGCCGATCGAGGTGCCGGCCGGTTGGTAGACGTAGTACCAGTTCTCGGTGAATTTCTTGCCCTGCATGGGTCCCTTGATGACGCTGATCGGCGAGGTCTGGATCGACGTGTAACCCGCGTCCGCGATTTCGGCCATGTGTTCCTTCATCGTGTTGAACGACCACATCCACGCATGCAGGATCGAACCGTAGTTCATCTCCTTGGCCAGGCCGTTCTGGGTGCGTGCGGCTTCGAATTGCGCGTTGCCGAGCGTGCGGTCGTAGCTCGTCGTGGTGGCGGCCTGTGCGCTGGATGCGCCGATGGCAAGGCCTCCGATGAGTGTGGCGGCGGCCGCGATGCCGGCGGCCGTCTTGGTGATGAATCCGCTCATCGTCGAGCGACGGTTGACTCCGGTGCGCAGACCGGCGTCTTTAGACAGAGGGGTCATGTCCGCTGTCTCCTTTTCTCTGAAGGGATCTTCGGTTGTGCGCCGCATGGAGCGGCGCTGCGGTGCTGCCCGCTGGATGCGGGGAACGCCCCTTCGGATCAGGCGCATTCCTCAGGGCAAAGCGATGGTGCTTCGGTGCGCAACCATTGTGCAACCGTTTGCGGAAACGCCCTGTGCAGTGATTTGGAATCTTATGTGAAATGCAGCCGTAAAAGGTTCTGTGAATTAGGCTAAAGACAACGTAGTCATCGTATTTAGGGCGTTATGTCAGAATAGGAACAGTGGAGTAGAGCCGTTGAGCACCAAGTTTTGAGCCTGCCGAATAATGCGTTTTTCGAGCCGAAGGCGTAAGAAACGAGCGTGCAGCGTGTGTAAAAACGCCACCATAAAAGACATCGTTTGCAAAAAGATGGTGGTTGTGTCGTCTTTCGATGACACAACCACCATGCGCAGGTATTGCGATTGCGGACGGCAGGCCTTATGCACCGAGCCCCTCTGTAGCCTGCTGCATGGCGAGCTTCTCGGCTTGTTCCTGCTGCGCTTCCATCTCGGCATTCCATTGTTCAATCATCCTGGCCTGCGCCTCTTCGCGCTCCTTGGCCTTGGTGCGCTTGCCTGCCATGCCGGTGCGCACGTCGTCCATCGCCTCCTTCAGCTCCTGTGCGCGGCTCTCGAAATTCTCCGCGAGCTGCGGCTTGTAGTCGAGCAGTCCTTCTGTGCCTTCGATATATGCGGCGAGCATGTTGCGCGCCTCGAAAGCGGTGGCATTGCCCACCGAATCCTTGTATACCGCGCGTGCTTCGTCGAGTCGCTTCACGAGTGCGGCGCGCGAAGATGCGAGCTTCTCCGCCTGTGCCATGTTCAGCGCCGGCGTGGTGCCCGGCACTTCGCCCACCAGCGTGATGTTCTGCGTGTTCTGCTCGCGCGACATGGTGGAGCTGCCCGCCAGTTCCCACCATGTGAGGCCGCCCACTGCTATCACCCCTGCCGTGGCCGCCACGACAACGGTCGTCACTATGCTGCGTGTGTTTTTATCTGTGTTCCCAAGCATGATTCCGCCTCCTCGCTGAGTCTTGCTTCAACCCCCGCTCTTGGCTCACATTGTACCGCCGGCGCATGGGAAAGGCCCCGGCGTGTTCACGCCGAGGCCTTGGAAAATCCTGTGAATCGTGGATTAGTCGATCAGGAACGAACGCATGAACCACTGGAACTGCTCGAGCTTGAGCACGTGGTCCTGCACAATGTTGGAGCTGATCACGTCAAGGTCGTCGAGTTCCTTGATTGCCTCGCGGTCGTCCTTGATGAACGAATCATAGTAGGCGTCGAGCGCGCGCAGGTACTCCAGCGTGTTCTGGCGGCCGTCGAGCTCGAACTTCGGCCAGGTGCGGAAGCGCACGATGTCGTCGGGGCGGCCGCTCGGCGAACCGCCGAGTGCAGCGATGCGCTCCGCGGTCTCGTCGGCCATCGCGAGCACTTCGTCGACCTGCGGGTCGAGCATCTCGTGCACGGCGATGAAGTTCGGGCCCGCCACGTTCCAATGCGCGTGCTTGAGCACGAGCGCGGCCTCCTGCTCCTGGCTCAGACGCTCCTGCAGAATGCCGATGACCTTTTCCGAAGTCGCCTCGTCGAGCCCCGGGATGATGAATGAGAGTGCCATATGCGTGTCCTTTCGTAGTGGCTGACATATGTCTTGTTTTCGAGCTTACGTGCGGTGGCGGGGAGTTTCCTGACCGTGAGCTGTCAGCCTAATGGTGTGTCAGTCTCCGGCCTTGGTGGTGGTTTGCGCAGGATCCGGATTCGGGGACTGCTTGCGCACCTCGATCGTCTCGATGCGGCGGCCGTCCACCTTGGTCACGGTCATCGTGTAGCCGTCGTCCGAAGTGTAGGAATCTCCGACCTCACCCATCTTGCCGGTGTGGGCCAGAAAGTAGCCGGCCACTGTCTCGTAGGGGCCGTCGGGCAGTTCGATGCCGGTCAGGTCGTCGAAGTCCTCGATTGTCATGCCGCCGTCCACGCTCGCGGCGCCGTTGACGAACACATTGGCTGGTTCGGCGCCTTTCGGCCTCTCTTCGGGCAGGTCGTATTCGTCGCGGATGTCGCCCACGAGCTCCTCGGTCATGTCTTCGAGCGTCACAATGCCGTCGGTGCCGCCGTATTCGTCGATGACCGTGGCCAGATGGATGCCGCGTTTGCGCAGCAGTGCCAGGCTGGGCAGCAGCTTGGATGTGCCCGGCAGCGAGATGCCGTCGCGCACCACGTCGGCCACGGTCATGCCGTCCGGGTTCTGCACATCGAGCAGGTCGCGCACGTGCACGAAACCGAGGATGTCGTCGAAATCCTTGCCGGAGACGGGGTAGCGCGAATAGGGCATGTCGCGCACGAACGCGGCGGCCTCGCGCAGCGGCATGTCCGCGTTCAGGAATGCGACATCGGCGCGCGGGCGCATGACCTCGGCCACAATCGTCTCGGAGGCGTCGAACACGTCGTCGAGGATGGTGCGTTCGTCGTTGGAGAGGTTCGAGTTCGAGCTGACGAGCACGCGGAGCTCTTCGTCGGAAACCTCCGACTCAGTCTCGTTCGGGTCGAAGCCCAGCAGGCGCACAATGCCATTGGTGTTCTTGCCGATGAGCCAGATGATCGGCTTGCAGATCTTGGCGAACGCGGAAATCGCCGGCACCACGGCGCGGGCGATCTGTTCGTTGCGCTGCATGGCGATGCGCTTCGGCACCATTTCGGAAATCACAATCGAGCAGTACGAGATGATCAGCGTGAGCACGATGGTGGTCAGCGGTGCGGCCACGTTGCTGGGCACGCCCCAGCCTTCCACGACCGGCACGATGAACGGCGAGATCGAGGATTCGCCGAATGATGCGGAAAGGAAACCGGAGAGCGTGACGCCAATCTGCACGGTGGAAAGGAAGGTATTCGGGTCGCGGGCAATTTTCGCGACGCGGGCGCCACGCGCGTCCTCCTGTTCCATTTGGTCGATTTGGGAGCCGCGCAGTGAGACAAGCGCGAGCTCGGTGCCGGCGAACACCGAGCCAAGCAAGAGGAATACGAAGATGAGCAGAATGTTCAAACCTAAAGACATGACTCAAGCGTAGGTCATTGGCAGGGCAATTACGCGGTTGGGCAGGTATCTGCGATTGTGGGGTGGGCGTCCTCACCCACGAACCCTCGTAGGGTAAAGAATATACAACACTTAATATCGTAGTGTCGCATTTGGAGGTGCTGGCCCCAAGAAGTCCCACCCCACAATCGCAGTTATTGGTATCCGGCATGCTCTCCCCGCGGTTGTGGTTATTGTGGGTAGATGTGGGTAGGGCGCCTGTTTTTGCACATATCCACAATCGTTCTGGGGGCACTGGCGTGGAATGGTGGCGTGTGCTTGGGTTGCTGATGTGAATGAGTCGAAACAAAGCAAGGAATTGCGGCGCATACGTGACGAAGTGCTTCAGGAATGCGTGGATGGCCAAGCCAAGATGCGTACGCCACCGGTGTTCTGCCGTATGACGGCGTTGGCGCTGTTGGCGATTGAGCGCCCTCGCATGCGTGGGCGCCGTGAGATGCGTCTTGAACGTGTGATCGCCACCGCGAACGAGCATCATGGCCTTGCCGGCATCCGTGATGTGCGGTGGGCGGGGGTGATTCAAACACACATAGTGGAGGATGCAGTGTGTTGCACATCGCCGGAATGCACGTGGGTGATGATGGCGCGAGTGCTGAGCCCCGCGGAACTTGTGGTGCTCGCCGACAGCATGATGCGGCGCGGCCCACAGCTCAAACGCACCTCGGTCGAACGCCTGGAAACATATCTCGACCGGCTGGGGGAGTGCCCGGTCAAGGTCTGGGGGCTGCGGGCCTGTAGGAGCGCATTGCGCTTGGTGCGTGAGAATACGGATTCCTCGATGGAAAGCCGTGTTCGCCTGGTGTTGGAAAGCTATGGTCTGGGAGCGCCAGAGGTGAACCACCCGGTGGTGAACCCGCACACCGGCCGGTTCATGTATTTGGATATGGCGTATGTCGATTTGAAAATCGCCATTGAATATGATGGCCAATTCCATGCGGATCAATGGGAGGCCGACGTGCATCGCCGCCGACTTCTTGACGAGTTGGGTTGGGATGTTGTCCAAGTGACCGCTGCGGATATGCGCACGGAAGGTGACCGGCATGCCTTGGCGTTGAGGGTTGCACAGCATATCAGCCTGAGGTTGGGGCGGAAGGTGCGTGTGCGGGCGCCTCTTTCGGTCAAGCAGCTCATGGATGGGCGACGCAGCGTTGAGGCACGTTGGGCGCTCGCGAGTTGAGGTATCTGCGATTGTGGGGTGGGTCCTCCTCGGGCCTCACCCCACAAAATGCGACACTACGCTATTGTGTGTTGTATATCCCTTAACCTAAAGGGGTTTTGAGGCAAGGACCCCCACCCCACAATCGCAAATACCCGGCCGCTAGAAGCTCAGCACCTCCACAAGACCGGATTCCAGACGGTAGCGTGCGCCCACAATCATGAGTTTCTCCTGCGCGAGTGCTTCGCGGATCACGTCCGAATGCGTCACGAGATGCTCGATGGTGCGCGCGATATGCACTTGCTCGTATTCGTCGGACGAATCGAGCCCGGCCATCTGCGCCTGCCAGACCGAAAGCCCTGCGTTCTTGAGGAATTCGGAGTCGGAGGCCATGATCACGTCGTCCAGGCTCTCCATGAGCTGTTCGCGCGTCATCGGTGTGCCGCCTTGCGATTCGTCTTGCAGCTTGGTAATGAGCGCTTCAAGCTCCTCGGCGCCTTTCTGCACGGCGGCGCAATGCTGGTGCCCCAGCACCACGAGCAGGCTCACGTGCAGCCCGGTCACCGCGTATTCGAGCGATTGCAACACGGCCGGGTCAATCATCTGGCCGGCGGTGCGCACGGTGAACATATCGCCAAGTCCCGCGTCGAAAATGATCTCCGGTGGCACACGCGAATCCGAGCAGCCGAGCACCACGGCATCCGGGTTCTGCGTGTCGATGAGCGATTCGCGCGTCTCCTTGTCTTGCCACGGGTGTTCGGCCTTGCCTTCCGCGAAGCGCCGGTTGCCCGCGAGCATGCGGCTCCAAGTGCTGTTCGCGGTGGTTTCTTCGGTGCTTTCGGTCATGGTGACTCCTCTGATTACTGCGGCTCATGCGTTAAGGTAAATCATAGAGCTTTCGAGTACAGCGCACTTTTCGATGCGCGCAATCGCAGGAGGTGGCGATGGCCGACCGCAAGGGGGCAAAGCGCCCTTCGATTTTTGAGGTGGCAAAACTTGCGGGTGTAAGCCATCAGACCGTTTCGCGCGTGATCAACGATTCCCCCAATGTCTCGCCGGCCACGCGCGAGAAGGTGGAGCTCGCGATTGCGGAACTGGGCTACCGCCCCAGTAATTCCGCTCGCTCGCTCGCCTCGAACCGCACGCACACGATCGGCATGATCGCGGGCGGCCAGCGCTTTTACGGCCCGGTGACCGCGCTGTCGTCGATCGAGGCGACCGCCCGTGCCCACACGATGTTCGTTTCGGTGGCGATGGTCCACGAGGCGGAGTGCACGCAATCGGAGTTCGACGACCTGTGCGGCATGTTCATGCAGCAGGGCGTGGACGCGTTCATCTTCCTGACCCCGACCGATGAGATGTTCCAGGTGGCGTGCCGCGCGAAGGTGACGCAGCCGTGCGTGATCATCACGTCCACGCATGGCGGTGTGAGCGTGGGCGAAGGCATGCGCATGCTCAATGCGCGCCGCCACCGCCGCGTGTCGCTTGTGGGCGTGGACCAGTGGGGCGGCATGGCTTCGGTGATGCGGCTGATCCGCAAATACGGCCACCGCAATGTGCTGTTTTTCGCGGGCCCAAGCCAGTGGCGCGACGCCCACACGCGCCTGCTGGCATGGAACAAGCTGTGCGCGGAGAACAAGGTGAATTCGGTGACGGTGCAGGCCGGCGACTGGGAGTCGGCCGACGCGTACCGCCGTATGAACCATATTCTCGACAACATCGGCTCCAACGGCGGCCGGCTACCCACATGCGCGGTCTGTTCGAACGACGTGATGGCGATCGGCGTGATCCGCGCGCTGCACGAGCACGGCGTGCGCGTGCCCGACGACATGAGCGTGACCGGCTTCGATGACATTCCCGGTGTGAGCAACATGTATCCGCCACTGACCACGGTGCGGCAGGATTTCGACGACCTGGGCATGATGGCCATGAAGGAGGCGCTGTTTTTGATGGGCGATGGCGACGAGCCCGGCTACCCGGCTTCGTACCATGGCGTGGGTCTGGTGTCCGCCGATCTGATCGTGCGGCAGTCGGTGCGCGCGGCGCCGCGGCGCTGACACGAACAAGCGGGGTTTCCGTGGTCACGGAAACCCCGCTTGCGCATTCACTGCATCATTGGTTCATTTGGTGTGTTCGTCTGTGTTGTCTGCCTGTGACGCCTCCTTCGTGTTCCAGCCGAGCACCGCGTTCACCGCGCAGTACCCGGTGACGATGATGAGGCAGATGCTGAAGATGACATTCGACCAGCTGAAGAGCTCGCCCGCATTGTTCGCCTCCACACAGGTCTGGACGAGCCAGATCGCGCAGGCCACCGCGGTGAGGGCGTAGAGTCGGGCGCGTGCCGCCGATGTGATGTTCATGATGTGCCTCTTTCGTTGATGATGTGGTGGTTCAGCTCTTCTTGCGCTTGGAGAGGATGTCCACGGCCACGGCGCCCAGGAGCACGAGGCCCTTGATCGTCTTCACGACTGCGGTGTCGACGCCCATGATGGACAGGCCCTGGTTGATCACGCCCATGACGAGTGCGCCGACCACAGCGCCCGGGATGGTGCCGACGCCGCCGGTGACGGCCGTGCCGCCGATGAAGCAGGCTGCGATGGCGTCCATTTCGAACTCCATGCCGGCCTGTGCGGTGGCGGAGGAAAGTCGCGAGAGCACGCAGACCGCGGCGATGGCCGAAAGGAATCCCATGTGTACGAAGAGAGTGAAGTCGACGCGCTTGGTGTTGATTCCCGAGAGGATGGCCGCCTTACGGTTGCCGCCCACCGCGTACACATGGCGGCCGAACACCGTGCGGGTGAGGATGAAGTTGTAGACGAAGACGAGCACGCCCAGGATGACGAGCATGATCGGGATGCCGCCCTGGTCGGCGTTGCCGGAGAGGGCCAGCAGGTAGGTGACGAAGCCGATGAGCAGCGTGGCGATGACGATCTTGGTCACGGTGAGCGCCATGGGCTCAGGCGTGAGGCCGGCCTTGGCCACCTTGCCGCGGCGGCGCAGCTGGCTCCATGCGAAGAGCGCGATGCATGCGATGCCGACCACGATGGTCAAGCCGTCGAACGGACCCCACCACCCAAGCAGCTGCGGCAGGTAGTTGCGGGCGATGCCGCGGAACTCCGGCGAGGTGATCGGCACGGATTCACCGACGATCACGGTGGCGAGGCCACGGAAGATGAGCATGCCGGCCAGTGTGGTGATGAAGCCGGGGATGCCCACATAGGCCACCCAGAAGCCCTGCCAGCAGCCGATGATCAGGCCGACAACGAGCGAGATGAGGATCGCGAGCATCCAGTTGACGCCCTGCCGTTCCATCAATATGGCGCACACACCGCCTACGAACGCGACGATCGAGCCGACCGACAAATCGATGTGCGTGGCGATGATGACCATGACCATGCCGATGGCGAGGATGATCACGTAGGCGTTCTGCTGGATGAGCGAAACGAAGCTGTTGGGCTTGAGCAGCACGCCCTTGGTGAGGAATTCGAAGACGAGCACGATCACCACGAGCGCGCCCACGATGCCGTATTGCTTCGAATTGTTGGCCAGTGTCGCGAGGAGTCCCGCGCTCTTCTTTTCTGCTGGGGCTGCATTGACGGTGCTCATGATGCAACCACCTCCTTCTCCTTGGTCATGCCTTTCATGAGATATTCCTGGGTGAAGCCGTTCTTGTGCACGTCATCGGTGACGACGCCTTGGCTGACGGTGTAGATGCGGTCGCAGATGCCGATGAGTTCCGGCAGCTCCGACGAGATGACGATCACGGCCTTGCCGGCGTCGGCCAGCTGGTTGATGATCTCGTAGATCTCGTATTTCGCACCGACGTCGATGCCTCGCGTCGGCTCGTCGAGAATCAGGATGTCGGGGTCGGAGATGACCCACTTCGCGAGCACCACCTTCTGCTGGTTGCCACCGGAAAGTGTGCCGACGTTCACGTCGATGCTGTTGCATTTGATGTGGAAGTCGCGGCGGTATTCCTCGACCTCGCTCTGCTCGACGTTGTCGTTCATGATGCCGTGCGAGCTCATCTTCTCGAGCGACGCCAGCGAGGCGTTCTCGCGGATGTTCTGCAGCAGGTTGAGCCCGTAGACCTTGCGGTCCTCGGTGGCGTAGGCCAGTCCGGCGTTGATCGCGGCCTGCACGTTGGGCAGGTTCACTTCCTTGCCCTTGACGAACACCTTGCCCGAGATCTTGGAGCCGTACGAGTGCCCGAAGAGGCTCATCGCCATCTCGGTGCGCCCGGCGCCCATGAGCCCCGCAAGACCCACGATCTCGCCGGAGTGCACGTTGATGTTGGCGTGGTCCACCACGACTCGGTTCTGGTCGAGCGGGTGGTGCACGGTCCAGTCCTCGATGCGTAGGTATTCCTCGCCGGGCTTGTTGGACTCATGCTCCGGGTAGAGGTTGGTGAGCGAGCGCCCCACCATCTTGCGGATCAGTTCGTCCTGGTCCAGCGGCGTCTCCGGGGTGACGAACATCGTGCCCACTGTCGCGCCGTCGCGGATGATTGTCACATTGTCTGCGATGGCGGCGATCTCGTTGAGTTTGTGGCTGATGATGATGCTCGTCACGCCCTGCTCGTCGCGCAGCTGGCGCACCAGGTCGAGCAGGTGGGCGGAGTCCTCGTCGTTGAGTGCGGCGGTCGGTTCGTCGAGGATCAGCAGTTTGACGTTCTTGGACAACGCCTTGGCGATTTCCACGAGCTGCTGCTTGCCCACGCCGATGTCCATGATCTTAGTGTCCGGGTTCTCCGGCAGGCCCACGCGCTTGAGCAGTTGGGCCGCCTTGGCGCGCGTCTCGTCCCAGTTGATCACGCCGCCCTTCGCCTGTTCGTTGCCGATGAAGATGTTCTCGGCGATGGAGAGGAACGGGCTGAGCGCGAGCTCCTGGTGGATGATGACGATGCCGTCGGCCTCGGAATCCTTGATGGTGCGGTACTTGCACTCCTTGCCGTCGAAGGTGATGGTGCCCGAATACGAGCCATGCGGGTAGACGCCCGAAAGCACGTTCATCAGTGTGGACTTGCCTGCGCCGTTCTCGCCGCAGATGGCATGTATCTCGCCGCGTTCCACCGACAGATTGACGCCGGAGAGCGCTTTGACCGGGCCGAAGGTCTTGACGATGTTGTTCATCGTCAGAATCGTGTTGTTGTCTGCCATGACGATCTCTTTCCCCTCAGGAGTGCCGTCCGTCAGCGGATGGCCTCGCCCTTGGTGAGCTTGTCGAAGCGTTCCTGCGTGAGGTACTTCGCCTTGACCAGGTCGTCGAGGTTCTCCACCGTGATGTTCTGCGGGTCGAGCAGCTTGGAGGGCACGTCGACGTTGTTGTTGTTAAATTCGCCGTTGATGCCGGTGACCTTCTTGCCTTCGGCGATCTCGATGATCATGTCGTACACCGCGTCGGCCAGTTCGTCCACGTTCTTGAAGACCGTCTCGCCCTGCTTGCCCGCGGCGATGTTCGACACCGCGATCTCCATGGCGTCCTGTCCGGTGATCGGCGGCCAGGATTCGGTGCCGGGCTTCATGTCGGGCCGCTTGGATTCGATGGCGTTGATCACGCCCTGTGCAATGCCGTCGTACGGGGTGAGCACGGCGTCGAGCTTCTTGCCGCTGGCGTAGGTGGAGTCGAGGATTGATTCCATGTCCTTCTGCGCCTGTTCGGTCTTCCACGACTGCACCGAGATCTTCTGCCAATCGTCAACGGTGAAGTCCTTCGTCACGCCGCCGCCGTGGTTGGACGGGCACACAAGCACGCCCTTTTCGAAGTACGGCTGCAGGATGTCCCACGCGCCCTTGAAGAAGTACTTGGCGTTGTTGTCGTCGGGCGAACCGGTGAACAGCTCCATGTTGAAGGGGCCCTTTTCGCCGTCGTTGAGACCCAGCTGGTCAACCAGATACTCGGCTTCCAGCTTGCCCACCTGCTCGAGCTGGAATGTGGCGTAGTAGTCCACGGCGTCGGTGTTCATGATCAGGCGGTCGTAGGCGATCACCGTGGCACCGGCGTCGCGCGCCTTCTCCACGGCGGGGCCCACGGCGGAGCCATCCTTGGACGCGACGACGAGGATCTTGGCGTTCTGGTTCACCATGTTCTCGATGTCTGCGTTCTGCTGCGCCGGCTTGTCGTCCGCGTAGTTGAGGACCACCTTGTAGCCGGCCTTCTCAAGCTTGTTCTTGAGGTTGTTGCCGTCTTTGTTCCAGCGTTCCTCGGACTTGGTTGGCATGGAAATGCCGATTGTCGCGCCTTTCTCGAGTTTCTGGGTGCCACCGGTCTGTTCGAATCCGGAACGGGTGGATCCGCATGCGCTCACGCCGGCGCATATCGCCAGACTGCTGATGAAGGCTGCTATCTTGGTGATGCGTTTCATCTGCTCCATCTCCTTCGACGGAATGTACAGCGTCTCTGCTGTGATCTCGATGAGATCTACCGTCAGGATACGCCTTTGTGTTAAGTTGTCAAACTCAACACGGCGTGTTTTATGAAGATGGGTTCACGTTCTGAACTCAATACGGGGATTTTCCGCACATTTTCCACGATTTTCGCGTATTCAAGACTGATTTCCCGAGCGTGCCCCTTATGCTGGTGTGTATGGCAGGACGATTCTCAAAGAAGAAGCTGGGCTCGCAGAGTTCGCTTCGTGAAGCGAATCGCGCCAACCTGTTGGAATCGATCCATAAGTTCGGTGCGATGACGCAGGTGGAACTCGCCGAGATTATGGGCGTCTCCACCGCCACGATCTCGGCGCTCGTGCATCAGCTGTCCGACGAAGGCCAGCTCGAGACGCATGGCACCGTGCGCAACGGCCGGCGCGCGCAGCTCGTCACCCTCGCGCACCACAACGGCTTGGCCGCCGGCGTGCACATCACACGCCGGGGCCTGCGCGTTGTGCTGTGCGACGACACGCGCTCGCCGTACATGGAGCACCATTACCCGCTCGCGCGCAACCATCTGCCCGATACGACGCTCGACATCGCGGCACGCATGATCCGCGAATCGCTCGAACAGATGGACGCGGGGGCCGACGAGCTGCTCGCGATCGGCGTGGCGTTGGGCGCGCCGGTCGACAAACGCACGCGCATGCTCGCCGTGCCTGGCCTGCTGCCGGGCTGGGAGGACGAGGACATTGCCGCGGCGTTCCGCGAGATGTTCGACGTGCCGGTGATCGTGGACAACGACGCGAACATGAGCGCGTTCTGCGAGGCGCGCGTGGGCGCAGGCAGCGGCATCGAGGATTTCGTATATGTGAACGCGAGCGATGGCGTGGGCGCGGGCATCGTGCGCGGCGGTGAAGTGCACCACGGGGTGACCGGCCTCGCCGGCGAGATAGGCCACATCCAGGTGGATCCGCTGGGTGCCATATGCCAATGTGGCAACCGCGGCTGCCTCAACACCGTGGTGGATGAGCAGCGGCTGACCTCGCTGCTGGCGGTGACCCATGGCGACCTCACGCTCAATGATCTGGTGCTCAAGGCGAACGACGGCGATCCGGGCTGCCGGCGTGTGATTGCCGACGCCGCCGTGCGCATAGGCAATGTGGCGTCCACGCTGTGCATCTCGGTCGACCCCGAGCTTGTGGTGGTGGGCGGCGAGCTGGCGCAGGCGGGCGAGGTGTTCCTGGACCCCTTCCGCGAGGCGCTGCAGCGGCTGCTGTTCCCTGACGCGTTGACGCTGAGCGCGGGGCTCGAGGCGAAGCTGCCGAAGATCAACGGCGCGTTGGGTGCTGGGATCATGGCGATGGAGAACGAGGAAAGGGAGGCTCTCAACGGCGGGCGCTCCCAGAAGGGCAAGCAGGGGGAAGGCGATGAGCCATCAGTCGACGTTGATTGAGTTGCGCGGGGTCTCGAAACGCTATGGGAGCGTGGAGGCGCTGCGTGACGTCGATCTTGCGGTGCAGACGCGGCAGATTGTGGCCGTGGTCGGCGACAACGGCGCTGGAAAATCCACGCTCGTGCACGTGCTGGCCGGGCTCGTGCAGCCAGACGCCGGCAGCATCGCGCTGCGCGGTGAGACGGTGCGGCTCGACAGCGTGGCCAAGGCAGCGGAACTGGGCATAGCGTCGGCGTTTCAACAGCCGCAGTTCTGCGAGAACCTCGACGTCTCCGCGAACATCTTCCTGGGGCGCGAGATGCGCCAAGGGCTTTCGGTGCGCGACGACGCGGGCATGTACGCCAAGGCGCGCGAAGTGCTCAACACGCTGTCCACGCCTGTGCGCGCGGGGCAGAGCATCGCCTCGCTTTCAGGCGGCCAGCGGCAGACCGTGGCCATCGCGCGCACACTGCTCAACAATCCCAGTCTGATTGTGCTCGACGAGCCTACGGCCTCGCTTTCGGTGACGCAGACGGCCGAAGTGCTCGATTACATTGTGCGGCTGCGGTCGGCCGAACGCAGCGTGATCATGGTCTGCCACGACCTGCCGAACGTGTTCGCGATAGCCGACCGCATCGTCGTCATGCGGCACGGTGCGGTGTGCGCTGTGCACGCCACCGCCGACACCACGTACGAAGAAGTGATCGCGGAGATCTCGGGCGTGAGCAAAGGCGCGATGGCCACCCGCATGCGCGCACGGGCCTCACGGGCGCGCATGACGCGCTCGGGCGAGGCGGAATAGTTTTCGTGGGGTCGCAATGGTGCGGTCCCCTGTCCAACCAAGGAAGGTACACACATGAACACCACTGAACTCATCGTCTCCATTGTCGTCGGCATTGGCTGCTGCGCGCTGGGCATGTTCCTGGGGTCGATGCCGCTCAAGCGTGAGCAGATCACCGAGGAACAGAACAAATACCAGCAATTGGGCGGCCTGCTTGCATGCGGCCTTGTGGTGATCCTGATGCTGCTGAGCATGGACATCGCATCGTGGGTCGCGATCGCGGCGCTCGCCGTGGGCGTGGGCATCTGCCGCGTCCCGGCGGTGCGGCGGTGGCTGCTGGCGCAGTTCCCCATGCTCAAGCCGGCCGAACCGCAGTCGCCGTTGCGCAAAGCGAAGCCGAAGAAGCGCTGACCGGCGGATCAGCGCTTCTTCGATGAGCGTTCCACCAAGGTGAAACCGGATGTGTGCACGCGTGTCAACGTATCTGGATGGCTGTCCAGCTCACCGGTGGAAGCGTGACCGAGACGGTTCCGCTGTGCATTGAGGCGGAGTCATTGGTGTATGGTTCCACGCGGTGTTGGTCGTGGAGTGTGTTGGCGGCGAGGATGTCGTCGTCATGGAGGGTGCGGGCCTCGATCTCATGCGGTGTGAAGCCCTCCGGCAGTTTGATGTCGAATGTGCATTCGTCGTCCAACGAGCGGTTGGTGACGAACACGGAAACGGAGCCGTCCGCGCCGCGCACGGCGACGGCGTTCGTGGATGCCACATCGCCGTAGCGGTCGGTGTGGTATTGGGGGGATTCGATCTTGGGTTCCAGCACGCTGCCGCCCTTGGCCCAGGCGGCGGTGAGCGAGAACGGGTAGAAGGTGGTCTGCCGCCATGCCGGGCCGTTGGGTTCGGTCATGATTGGCGCGATCACGTTGACGAGCTGGGCGAGCGAGGCGGCGTGCACGCGGTCGGCGTTCTGCAGCAATGTGATGAGCAGGTCCCCGACCACCACCGCGTCCGCCACTGAATAAATGTCTTCGAGCAAACGGGGCGCCACTGGCCAGTTGCCAATGCCTTCGGGGTTCTTGCTCGGTTCTTCCCCCATATACCACACGTTCCATTCATCGAATGAGATGTACACGTTGTGGTCGCTTTTGAGTCGCGAACGGGTGGCGTCGATGGCGGCGCCGACGTCTTTGATGAAGCCGTCCATGTCCACACCGGAGGCGAGGAACGACGCCATGTCGCGCGAACCGTCGGGCATGATCTGCGGGAAGTAGTAGGCGTGCGCGGAGACGAAGTTCACTTTGTCGAAGGTATGTTCGAGCACGGTCTCTTCCCACTTGCCGAACGTGTCCATCGTGTGGCTCGACGAACCGCAGACCACCAGCTCGAGGTCCGGGTCGATCATGCGCATGCCGGCCGCGACCGAGGCTGCGAGCTTGCCGTAGTCCTCGGCGCTTTTGTGCCCCGTTTGCCACGGGCCGTCCATCTCGTTGCCCAGGCACCACATGCGGATGTCGAACGGATCTTCGGCGCCGTTGCGTATGCGTTCCTCCGACCGGGCGGTGCCTTCGGGGACGTTCGCGTATTCCAGCAGATCCAGCGCTTCGGCAAGGCCACGGGTGCCGAGGTTGACGGCTTCCATGAGCTCGTTGCCGCCGGCCTTGCGCAGCCACGAGGCCATCTCGTGCAAGCCGAATTGGTTCGTCTCGGTGGAATGCCACGCCAGATCGAGGCGGCGGGGGCGGTCCTGCTTGGGGCCCACGCCGTCTTCCCAGTTGTAGCCGGAGACGAAGTTGCCGCCGGGGTAGCGGATAGTGGTGGCGCCCAGTTCCTTGACCAGGTCGATTACGTCCTGCCGGAACCCCTCGTCGTCGGCGGTGGGGTGCCCTGGCTCGTAGATGCCGGTGTATACGCAGCGTCCCAGATGCTCGACGAATGACCCGAATACCCGGTCGTGCACCGGGCCGACCTTGAATTCGTCGTCCACCACGAGCTTGGCATGTGTTTCAGTCTGCTGTGTCATATGGCCTCTTTGTCCTTTCTGCGGTACCCGACACGAAGGTTCACGCGCAATCGGCGTGGGTTTCGGCGTCGAAGCCCGTGCCGCCACTGTGTGTGTATTTCAAAGTACCGTGTGTGTGGTCCCCCAACACGCAGGATGGGCGCCGGCAATCAGCCAAAGACTGAAATGCCAACGCTTGCTCGGCGTGTTGACCTGCCGGTGCTCACCGAAGGCGAGTGCCATTTTGGTCCCTCGGCGTGTTTCCATGCATGTGAGCGCTAACATAGAGATAGCCAACAATGACGTGCACATTCATACGGGAGGAACGATGTCGGATTCGCAAGACAAGATCGCCGAGAAGATCAGCAGCGGGCGCACGTCCCTCGGCATTGAGTTCGGCTCCACGCGCATCAAGGCCGTGCTCATCGACGATGAGCGCAATACCATCGCCACCGGTGACTACGGCTGGCAGTCGCATCTCGTGGACGGCCTGTGGTCGTACGACGTGGACAAGATCTGGCGCGGCCTGCAGAGCGTCTACGCCGACGTCGCCGACCGCGTGGAGGCGCAGTACGGGCAGAAGCTCGTGCGCATCGGCCAGATCGGCTTCTCCGCGATGATGCACGGGTATCTGGCGTTCAACGAAGACGGCGAGCTGCTCGTGCCGTTCCGTACATGGCAGAACACGAACACGAGCGAGGCGCACGAACGCCTTTCACAGCTGTTCCAATACAACATCCCCGAGCGCTGGTCAATCGCGCATCTGTATCAGGCGGTGCTCAACGACGAGCCGCACATCGGTTCGGTGCGCTACTTCACCACGCTCGCCGGCTACGTGCACTGGAAGCTCACAGGCCGTAAGGTGCTGGGCGTGGGCGACGCCTCCGGCATGTTCCCCATCGATCCGCAGACCAAGACGTACGAGCAGGACTTCATCGAACAGTTCGATGCACTGCCCGAAGTGGCGGCCCAGCCGTGGAAACTCGAGGATCTGCTGCCCGAGCCGCTCGTCGCGGGCACACCGGCCGGCGAACTCACGGCGGAAGGCGCGGCGTTGCTCGACCCATCCGGCGTGCTGCAGCCGGGCGTCGCGCTCGCCCCGCCCGAAGGCGATGCGGGCACCGGCATGGTGGCCACGAACTCCGTGCGCCGCCGCACCGGCAACGTCTCCGCCGGCACATCGATCTTCGCCACCGTGGTGCTCGAGCACAAGCTGTCCACGCTGCGCCCGGAAGTCGATCTGGTCACCACCCCGGCCGGCGATCTGGCCGGCATGAGCCACGCCAACAACTTCACCTCGGATCTGAACGCGTGGATCAATCTGTTCCGCGAATTCGCCCAGCTCAACGGCGGTTCGGTCAGCGACGCCGACCTGTACGGCGAGCTGTTCCGCAGCGCAATCAGCGAGCAGGCGGACCCGGACGCCGGCGGCATGCTCGCCTACCCGTTCCGCACCGGCGAATTCCTGGCCGGGCTCGCCGAAGGGCGCCCGTTGTTCGTGCGTGAGCCGGAGGCGCGGTTCAACCTCGCGAACTTCATGCGCGCGCAGTTGTTCGGCGCGTTCTCGCCGGTCACGATCGGCATGAATGTGATGACCCATGACGAGGGCGTGCAGATCGATTCGCTCGTGGGGCATGGCGGCATCTTCGCCACGCCCGTTGTGGCGCAGCGTATCCTCGCCGCCGCGTTCGATACGCCGATCCGCGTGATGACGACGGCGTCGGAAGGCGGCGCCTGGGGCATGGCGGTGCTCGCCGGCTATCTGCGGCATGCGGACACGCCGCTCGCCGATTATCTCGACGACGTGGTGTTTGCAAACGCGCAGTCCGTGACGGAGGACCCGCAATCCGCCGATGTGGAAGGATTCCGCATGTTCTTCGCGCGGTTCATGCAGGCGCTGCCGGTGGAGCGCACGGCGGTCGAATGCATGCCGATCGGCGCCGAATAATCGTCCAGCAGTCAATCCAATAGTCATTCAGCCAATACGGAAAGGAACAACAATGGCAACGCTCGCAGAGTATGGGCCGGAGGTCCGCGCGGAAGTCAAGCAGGTGCGCGAAGTGGTCGCGTCGCTGCACGAACAGCTCATCAAGTGGAATCTCGTCGTGTGGACGGCCGGCAACGTCTCGCAGCGCCTGCGCACCGCGGACCTGATGGTGATCAAGCCCTCCGGTCTGCGCTACGAATACCTGACGCCGAGCTCGATGGTCGTGTGCGATCTGGACGGCAATGTGGTGGACGGCGCGGAATCGCCGTCGTCCGACACCGCTTCACACGCCTACATCTACCGCCATATGCCGGACGTGTACGGCGTGGTGCACACGCACTCCACCTATGCGACCGCGTGGGCCGCGACCGGGCAGAACATTCCCTGCGGCCTGACGATGATGGGCGACGAGTTCGGCGGCGATGTGCCGGTCGGGCCGTTCCGCCTGATCGGGTCCGAGGCGATTGGCGAAGGCGTGGTGGAGACGCTCAAACAATACCCCAAGTCGCCGGCGGTGCTGATGCAGAACCACGGCCCGTTCACGATCGGCAAGGACGCCGAGGCCGCCGTCAAGGCGGCGGCGATGACGGAGGAAGTGGCGCACACCATGTGGGCCGCGCGCCAACTGGGCGAGATCATCCCGATTCCGCAGGAAGACATCGACAAGCTCAACGACCGCTACCAGAACGTGTACGGGCAGCACTGAGCCGCCCATCATCCATATCAACCATCCACAGTGAAGTGAGGCAACACACCATGACCATGAACAACCCATTCGAAGGCAAGGAAATCTGGTTCGGCGTCGGGTCGCAGGACCTGTACGGCGAAGAGGCGCTGCGCCAGGTGGCACAGCAGTCCACCGAGATCGTCGATGCACTCAACGCGAGCGGGCGCGTCCCCGTCAAGCTCGTGCTCAAGCCGACGCTGAAATCGTCGGACGGCGTGCGCCGATTCATGGTCGACGCCTCCGCGGACGACAACTGCATCGGCGTGATCACCTGGATGCACACCTTCTCGCCGGCGAAGATGTGGATCCGCGGGCTTGAGGCGCTCAAGAAGCCGCTGCTGCAGCTCAACACGCAACACCACTTCGAGATCCCGTGGGACACCATCGACATGGACTTCATGAACCTCAACCAAGCCGCGCACGGCGACCGTGAATACGGCTACATCGTCACCCGCCTCGGCATTCCGCGCAAGATCGTGGTGGGGCACTACACCGACCCAGCGGTCGCCGACAAGATCGGCGTGTGGGCACGCGCATGCGCCGGTTGGCAGGCTTCGAACACGATGAACGTGATGCGTTGGGGCGACAACATGCGCAATGTGGCTGTGACCGAAGGCGACAAGACCGAGGCCGAGCGCGTGTTCGGCGCCTCGATCAACACCTGGGCCGTTAACGAGCTTGTCGCCGCCTATGACGCGGTTAAGGAGGATCAGGTCAAGGACCTCATCGAGGACTACAAGGCGAAGTACGAGATCGCGCCCGAGCTGCTGGACAAGGACTATGATTCGCTGTTCATCGCCGCGCGCGAGGAGTGCGCGATGGTGAACATGATGCGCGCCAACAACTGCACGGCCGGCGTCGACAACTTCGAGGACCTGGGCGCCCTGCCGCAGCTGCCGGGCGTGGGGCCGCAGCGCTTCCCGTCAGAATACGGCTGGGGCTTCTCCGCCGAAGGCGACTGGAAGACGGCGGTGCTCGTGCGCATCGGCGCGGTGATGGGCTACGGCCTCGACGGCGGCGCCTCGCTCATGGAGGACTACTCCTACAACTTCACTCCGGGCAACGAGATGATCATGGGGTCGCACATGCTCGAAGTCTCGCCGTCGGTCGGCACGATCGCCAAGCCTCGTCTGGAGATCCACCCGCTCGGCATCGGCGGCAAGGCCGACCCCGTGCGCCTCGTGTTCACCGTGGCGCCGAAGCAGGACGCGGTTGTCGTCTCGCTCGCCGACGTGCGCACGCGCTTCCGCATGCTGATGAACGTCGTCGATGTGGTCGAACCGCTCGGCTCGCTGAGCAAGCTGCCATGCGCGCGTGCCCTGTGGAAGCCGGAGCCGAACCTCGAGGTCTCCGCCGAATGCTGGCTGCGCGCGGGCGGCTCGCACCACACGTGCATGACCACGTCGGTCGGCCGTGAGGCGTGGGAGGACTTCGCGCGCATCGCCGGCGTCGAACTCGCGACGATCGACGCCGAGACCACGCCGCGCGAATTCGAACGCGAACTCGAGCTCGAAGACATGGTCCACGAGCTGCGCAACCGCCACTGATTGATCAGGACTTACTTTCCCCTTTCCTTCCTCCTGCCATGCGCCGGTGCCCATTGGATGCCGGCGCACGGTTTTCTGCGCCCGGTTCCGGGGATTATGCCTCTGGCGTTTGTAGACGGCTGACGATTCGCCGTTTACGTCACTGTTTTTCGCCGTTATGGTCACTTTTTCGCTGGATTGATGACGATAACGGCGAAAACAGTGACCGAAACAGCGAATCCAGAGGGCAGCGCGTAGGAGGGGTGGCCAGAGGGGAAGGTGGCAAGTGGTGCATGGCGTAGGACCTTGCTGCACTTGATCGCCAGCTGCATGCGCGGTGCTAGCATCGGTCGTAGATATACAGAAAGGCGCACTTATGAGCACGCTCGCTGACCAGATCCCGAACATCCCCCTCATCACCCTGCACGACGGCACGAAGATTCCGCAAATCGGGCTCGGCGTGCTGCGCATTGACGACGAAGGTGTGGTTCCGGTCGTCGAATCGGCGCTGGAAGTCGGCTACCGGCACATCGACGGCGCCGCCGGCTATAACAACGAAGATGGCGTGGGGCGCGCGCTCGCCGCGACCGGCTACAACACGGGCGAGAAGCGCGCGTCGTTGTGGATGACCACCAAACTGCGCGACTCCGAGCAGGGCTATGATTCCGCCATGCGCGCGTTCGACCATTCGCTCGAACTGCTGCAGCTCGACTATGTGGACATGTACATGATCCACTGGCCCACGCCGTTCGACTGGCGTAGCGACGAAACGTGGAAGGCGTTCCGCAAATTGCGTGAAGACGGCCGTGTGCGCACGCTCGGCGTCTGCAATTTCATGCCCGAGCACCTTGATCGGTTGTTTGATGAGACAGGCGAGTACCCGACCGTCAATCAGATCGAACTGCACCCCACATGGCAGCAGCGCGATGTCGTGGAGTATTGCCGCGCGCACGACATCGCGGTGGAGGCGTATTCGCCGATGGCACGCGGCGCCGATCTGGCGAACGGCGTCGTCGAGCGCATCGCTGAGGCGCACGGTGTGACGCCTGCGCAGGTGATCCTGCGTTGGCACATCGAGAACGGCACGATCATCATCCCGAAGTCGGTGCATGCCGAGCGCCAGCGTGAGAATCTCGACCTGTTCGGTTTCGCGCTGACACCGGAAGAGCATGCGCAGATTGACGCGCTCGACGGTCCGACGCGCGCCGGCCACGACCCGATGACCTTCACGTATGCGTGAGCGGTACTGAGGTAAAGCCCGTCATTCCGGCAGTTCGCCTGCGTACGCGAACGTGAGTGGACGCCTTTTGGTGAATGTGATCAGCCCGGCCCGCTCGAGTTCCTCCACGGTTTTGCGCGCGCTCTGCTTGGACAGGTGCAGATGTTGCGCGGCGGCATCAAGTGACATGCCGTCCCGACTGCCGAAGACGGCCTCCTGCCTGAGCGCGAACAATGTCTGCCGCGCATGCTCGGACAGTCGATGTTCGCGCCCGAGGTCGTCGCAATGCGCGCTGATCCTGCCCAAACGGTTCAACTGCTGTGTCAACCGTTCGATGAGCTCGGTCTGCGCCTGTGCGATGCACTCGAGTAGCATCTGCACGAAGAACGTGAGCTCGCCATGGTTGAGTGGATTCTCCGCGCTGCTGAACGCCTTGTAATACTGCTGCCGGTTGTCGGCGATCGTACGCGAAAGCGAAAGCACGGAGGGCAGTGTGAGCGTGGGCTGCAGATTCAGCGCGAGCAAGTACCGGCCCATACGGCCATTGCCATCGTAGAACGGATGCGTGTATTCGAACAGGAAATGCGCGGCGGGGGCCGCCAGCAGCTGGGGGATCTGTTCGGACCTCATCAAGGTAAGCATCTGGGTGAGCAGCTCATTGATGCGGGCCTCGGTGTGTGCGCCGGTGTGCACGACGCGCTCGCCTGCGCCGATGATCTCCACGTCGCCATTGCGGAACAGTTCGCCGTCGGGGCGGTCGTCGCCCGTGACCTCGTCGCCCACCACGTCGTCGTAGATCGTGCGTAAATCGTCAAGCGTCTGCGGCAGTTGCGTATGCTCGTCGGTCAGACCGAGGTAGAGGCGGGCGAACTCCGCGAAGCGGGGGGGCATGTGTGGTCTGCGCGGCTTCGTGCTGCGCTGTCTCGACGGCGTCCTGCACCTCTTTGCGCGTGCTGCGCACACCTTCGATGTCATTGGTGGAGAGGATCTCCTCGCTGATCGCATGCACGATGTAGCTGTGCTTCATGATGCGCGGGATGCCGTTCCACAGCACTGCGATCGAACGTTCGCGCGCAAGCACGTCGTTGAGCTGGCGCGTGAGTTCACGTGGCATGCCGATGAACAATTCGCCCAGCTTCGTAGTGATCCCCGTGCGGAATGTGGAGTCCGCGGTCAGGCGGGCATGGGCGAGCTCCTCGAGATGTGCGGGTGCGGCCGTGGAGGCGTCCATGTGGAACAACGTGGCGAGCGGTCTGTATTCATCTGCCATCAGGTGCCCCTTATTGATACTCCATAGTGTTTTCGTGCGGTATAGGGAGCATTCTAGCGCGTTTCATGCGTTCTTATTGATAGTTTCTATAAATTAGAACAAGCGGATGATGGTGAAACACGGCTTTCAGGGGTTCTTATTTATAGTTTGTATCAATAAGGATGTGCGGAGTAGCGACAAACGTGGTGTGTGGCAGCTCTTTTCTATACAAGCTGCCATTAAGGGGGATTCGCCGTTTTCGGCATTGTTTTCGCCGTTTTGGTCAACAAACAAACAAAAAAGTGACTGTAACGGTGAAAACGGTGACGAAAACAGCGAAAACCGTGACCAGAACGGCGAATCCGTTGGGCGTTGGGGTTGCGGCAGGGATGTTGGTGCACGAAGGACACAAGGCTTGGTGCCACACAGCTCAGCATCAGAAAGGCTTTGCGCCACACAGCTCTGCGCCGGGGGTGAATCATCCCTAGGGGTATAAGTACTTACCCAGTGCATCAAAAAGCTCTGCATCATAAAAAGGGTGTGGGCCAATCCTTTCGAAC
>OFGH01000451.1_pt1 | contig 37300 bp, 45 predicted proteins | sample 1521721 | NCBI WGS metagenome assembly OFGH01 (sample SAMEA3504132, study PRJEB24116) | mouse gut metagenome | biome: mouse gut; feature: mouse-associated habitat; material: faeces | place: Denmark | collected 2011
GTGCCCTACTGACTTTGAATCTGCTCTCTAGCTGAGGATGATGGGTGACTTGGAATTTCTATATTTTGATTGCTAGGATTACAGGCGTGTAACAAACACCACACCCAGTTTATGCAGTTCAGAGTGGGGTAGAAGTGTGAAAGCCAGGGCTCAGTACAAGCTAAGCGAGCACTGAAGCAACTGAGCCCCGGCCCCGGCCCCGGCCCCTGCGCCGCAGCAGCCCGCTCCCTCCCTGGCGGAGGACCTGAGCGCCTTGGGGGAGGAACGGCCTGTTGAGGAACCGGTTCAGGATGCCTTCAACGACCCTGGGGATGACATCGACCTTACAGACATTATCCGGATGCTCAATAACCGCTAATTTTTCGGAAAAAGGATAGGCAAACAGCCGCCCTGGTGTTACTTCCGGGCGGCTGTTTTTGCGCAGGTGATTTTGTTTTATTGCTTAGGCTGGATGAAAAGCTCCAGCATCCGCTGCCGGGGCTGTAACTGGCGATTCCTCCTCGGCCAGCAGCTCCCGCAGCAGCCGGTCGCGGTTGTTGACGAACATTTTGGTGATTTGATAGCTGCCGGTTTCCTCGTAGGCACAGGGATGGATGGGGCCATCGTCGAAGGTGAAGATGGCCGAGCCGGGAAGAGCCAGCAGAATGGGGGAATGGGTGGCGATGAGAAACTGGGAGCCCCTGCCGGCGGAATGGTAGATTTCTGCCAGCAGCGTCAGCTGCCGCTGGGGGGAGAGGGCCGCCTCCGGCTCGTCAAACAAGAAAACGCCGGTACTGCCCAGCCACCGTTGGAGCAGGCTCATAAAGCTTTCCCCGTGGGACCGGTCGTGATACCGCTGGGAGGGATGCTTGGGGTCGGTATACTCCATCTCCTTGGTAGCCACGTTGTAAAAGCTTTCCGCCCGCAGAAAATAGCCCCCCTCCGCCCGGCGGTAGCCCTTGATGAGCTTGATGGCGGAATAGAGGCCGGAGTGGGAATCGTAGGTGGAGAAGTGGTAGTTTTTGGTGCCTCCCTCCGGGTTGAAGCCGTAGGCCACAGCAATGGCTTCCAGGAGGGTGGATTTGCCGGTACCATTATCCCCCACAAAAAAGGTGACCGGAGCGGAAAGCTCCAGACGCTCCAATCCCTGCAAAGCAGGGATGCGGCGGAGGTAATCGTCCGATGCAATCCGTTCCCAGTCGATGGCGGCCTGCCGGATAAAAAGCTGGTTCATGGCAGCCGCCTATCCCTTGGCCGGCGCGGGCTTATTCAGGCAAAGGTCCGCTAAGGGGCACACCCCGCACTGGGGCCGCCGGGCAATGCACACCTCCCGGCCAAAAAGCACCAGCCGGTGGCAGAAGTCGTTGGATTTTTCCGGGGGGAGGATGGGCCGCAGCTGGTTTTCCACCTTTGCCGGGTCCTTGCTGTCCGCCAGCCCCAGAAGATTGGTGATGCGGATGCAGTGGGTGTCGCAGACAATGGCGGGCTTTCCGTAAATATCCCCTACCACCAGGTTGGCGGTCTTCCGGCCAATGCCGGGGAGCTTTACCAGCTCTTCAATGGTGTCCGGCACCACCCCGCCGTACTGGTCCACCAGCATTTTGCAGCAGGCGACAATATCCCGCGCCTTGGTCTTATAGAGGCCGCAGGATTTGATACATTCCTCCACGTCCTCCACCGGGGCTTCCGCCAGGGCCTGGACTGTGGGGAATTTGCCGAAGAGCACCGGAGTCACCAGGTTCACCCGTGCGTCGGTGCATTGGGCCGCCAGCCGCACCGAGATAAGCAGCTCATGGGCCTTTTGGTACTCCAAAGAGCACTGGGCGCCGGGATATTTTTCCTCCAGCCGGGCGATGCAGGCCGCGGCCCGCTCTTTTTTTGTCATGGAATGTCCTCCTCTGTGATGATGTGGACCTCGGTGCCGTAGTGCTCGCTGCAAAAGCCGTTATCCAAAAAAATGGAGAAGAAGGGGGTCAGCTTTGGAGCCTCCCCGCAGTCCTGGGGGAGGGGCTGCTGAAGGAGCATCCGGAGAAAGGCAGGGGTAACATCCCCGGCAAATACCCGCCCGTGCTCCCAGCTTGCCGCCTCCTCTGCGCCGTGCTGCCCCGCCAGGGCGATGGCCTCCTTCTCGTCCTCCCAGCAGTGCAGCTGGAAGGTGTGAGCAAAAGGGGCAAATTCACCCAGGAGAGCCTGCCACCTTCGGAGATTTCCGGCTCGGTCCGGGCCATCCAGGGTGATAGTGGTCACGGCTCCAGCCCTTCGCGGGAGATGACAGGCTTGCCGTCCGCTCCTAACAGGGGGGTGAATCCAGCACCGTTGCCATCCTTGTGGAAAAGGTACTGGACGCCGGTAATGGTATCCACCCAAATCTCCGACACAGTAACAACGCCCTGGGTGTAAATCTTCTGGAAACGGTCGCCGTTTTTAAACATTATAAGAGCTCCTCTCATACCAGAAAAATACGGTTTATTAAAAAATATTCTACCGGTTTCCCCCGCCCTTGTCAAGAATGGACAAATGGGGAAAGAAGGGAAAAATCCCGTTTTTCTTAAATTTTTTCTTGCATTTCCCAACACCCTGTGGTATAGTATTAAGGCATGAGAACTGTGGGGAGTGCTTCCCTGCGGGTTTTGATGGCGGCAATCCCCAACGGAGGGAGGGCCGGAAGGTCAAACCAGACAGTCCGCTGCCTGCGCCGGGAGCGCTGGTAAGAATGCCTGGATATTTTAAGGAGGAATTTTATGGACGCTTTGAAACTGATTTCTGACAGCTGCCTGAAGGCAGACGCCCCCAAGGTGGAGATTGGCGACACGGTTCGGGTGCAGGTCCGCATCAAGGAGGGCGAAAAGTCCCGTCTTCAGGCTTTTGAGGGCACTGTGATTGCCAAGAAGCACGGCGGCATCAACGAGACCTTCACTGTCCGGCGTATGTCCCATGGCGTGGGCGTGGAGCGTGTCTTCCCGGTGCATTCCCCCAACGTGGACAGCGTGGAGCTGATCCGCAAGGGCCGGGTACGCCGCAGCAAGCTCTACTACCTGCGGGATCGGGTGGGCAAGGCCGCCAAGGTGAAGGAAGCCATCCGCTAAAACCGAAAATAGGTAAAGAGAAGGGGACAGCCAGCTGTTCCCTTTTGTCTTATGGATTGACAGAAAGGAGTTTACCATGGAGCTGACAAGATTTGAAAAATTTCGGGAGGGCCTTGCCGCCCATCTGCCCGGCGCTATTGATGAGATTCTGAAGAAAGAAAAGGGCAGTGACTTTTGCGAAATTGGCTTTATGACCACCGATGATTTTTCCGGCTGCTTCATCACCTGGGATACCAGCGGCAGCATCGACGAATTCTACGATTGGGACGAGCAGCTGGAGCCGGAAACCGACTTTCTCTACCAGCCTCTGGTGGACGTTGCAGCCGCCTGCAAGGAGATTGACCTTTGCACGGCGTCCCCGGAAAAGTGGGAGTTTGCCGTGGCGTATATGGCTGTGCTGGAGGCAAGCATCAAGGCCCTGCCGGAGGAGGTCTTTACCAAAAATGGCTTTGAGCGGGAGGACATCCTTTTCTTCACCACCATGTCTGATGGAGACTATGTGGAGGAGATGATGAACGAATCCCTGCGGAAATTTAACAGCAGGGAGACCATGGAGATTTACGAACTCTAATAGATCACCGGCGGGAGGAGGTGGTTCCATGGGGCCGGAGGAGATGGATATTGAAGGGCTGATGGACCCAAATTCCGATACCCTGACAAAGGAGCAGTCCTACTCCCTGGAAAGCTCCCTGTGGAGCCTTTTCCATATGCTGCTGGTAGCCCTTCTTCTGGCTGGCGTCTTCATGTTCTTTGTCCGGGCCTCCCTGGTGCGGGGCAGCTCTATGGAGCCCACCCTTTGGGACGGGGACTGCATCCTGGTGCAGATGATGGGCTACAAGGAGCCTCTGCCTGGGGACATTGTGGCAATAAAGGCGAAGGACCGGGCGGGAAAGCACCTGGTGAAGCGTATTATCGCCACCGGCGGCGACACGGTGCAGATTGACTTTGAGGCTGGGGCGGTGTTCGTCAACGGCCAGCGTCTGGAGGAACCCTATGTCCAGGAGGCCACCCACCTTAGTGGAGATATTGCCTTCCCGGTAACGGTGCCGGAGGGCTGTTGCTTTGTTCTGGGGGATAACCGCAACCATTCCCAGGATAGCCGCAGCAGCGTCCTGGGCTTTGTCCCCAGGGAGGACATTGAAGGGAAGGTGTTTTTCCGCTTCGCCCCCCTGGAGCGGTTCGGCGCCATTGGCTGAAGTATAGTAATAAGGTATAGAAAGGAGGGTGGCCCTATGGCGGAGATTTTACCGGTGCAGTGGTTTCCCGGCCACATGGCGAAGACACGCCGCCTGATGCAGGAGAACCTGCGCCTGGTGGACCTGGTGGTGGAACTGGCCGATGCCCGTATCCCCCAAAGTAGCCGCAACCCGGAGCTGGACCGCCTGCTGGGCGGGAAACCCCGGCTGCTGCTGCTGAACAAAAGCGATTCCGCCGAGCCGGAGGAGACCCGCCGCTGGTGCCAGTGGTACAGGGGGCAGGGTATTCCCGCCCTGGCTGCCGATTGCCGCACCGGTCAGGGGCTGGGGCAGTTCCTGCCCGCCATCCGCTCTGTTCTGGCGGAAAAGATTGCCCAATGGGAGAGGAACGGGATGACAGGGCGCACCATTCGGGTAATGGTGGTGGGTATCCCCAATGTGGGGAAGTCCTCCCTCATCAACCGCCTGGCCGGCAACAAGAGGGCCAAGGTGGAGGACCGCCCCGGCGTCACCAGGGGGAAGCAGTGGGTCACCCTCCCCGGCGGGGTGGAGCTTTTGGATATGCCCGGCGTCCTCTGGCCCAAGTTCGAGGATGCGCTGGCGGGGGAGCGGCTGGCCTTTGTGGGGTCGGTGAAGGACGAGGTGCTGGACGTTGAGCACCTGGCGGTGCGCCTGTTGGAGGTGCTGGCCCCAACGGAAGGGGAGAAGATTGCCGCCCGGTATAATCTCCCGCTGGAGACAGTGGCCGAAAGCGAGCCCTTTGACCTGCTGGAGCAGATTGGCCGCAAGCGGGGGATGCTCCTCCCCGGCGGCCATGTGAACACCGAGCGGGCCGCCATCACCGTGGTGGACGAATTCCGGGGGGGCCAGTGGGGCCGCATCACCTTGGAAAAATCTCCGTGACAGAAGGAAGGGAAACCTGTGGCAGAAAAGAAGGACAACCGCGGGCTTTGGGAGTTCGACGCCTCCTTTGGCCTCACCCTCTGCGGGGTGGATGAGGCGGGGCGGGGTCCCCTGGCAGGGCCGGTCTTTGCCGCCTGCGCCATCCTCCGGCCAGGGGTGGAGATTCCGGAGCTGAACGATTCCAAAAAACTTACAGAGAAGCGCCGGGAAGCCATCTTCGAGGAAATATTGGGGGAGGGGAAGGCCTGGTTTGGCATCGGGACTGCCTCCCCGGAGGAGATTGACCGGCTGAACATCCTCCAGGCCACCTTTCTTGCGATGCACCGGGCCTATGAGCGGATGCTGGCAGGGGATGGAGTCCCCCAACTGCCGCAGCTGGCCCTGGTGGACGGCAACCGGGATCCGGGGCTGCCTATCCCCACCCGGACGGTGGTGAAGGGGGACGGGAAATCCGCTGCCATCGCCGCGGCCTCGGTGCTGGCAAAGGTGAGCCGGGACCGGTATATGCTGGAATTGGATCAGGAGTACCCCCAGTACCAGCTGGCAAAGCACAAGGGCTACCCCACAAAGCTCCATTATGAGCTTATTGAAAAACACGGTGTTTCCCCCATCCACCGCCGTTCCTTCCTTCGGAAGGTGCTCCAGGAAAAGGAAGCGTGACCGGCAGAAGGACCCCGGCCCAGCGCACCGGCCGGGCGGGGGAGGATTACACCGTCTGCTGGCTCCAAAAGGAGGGCTATGAAATACTGGCCCGGAATTGGCGCTGCCCCTGGGGGGAGGTGGATATCATCGCCCAAAAGGGGGAGATAGCCGCCTTTGTGGAGGTGAAGGCCCGCCGTCCTGGAGCGATGGTAGGCCCCCTGACGGCGGTGGACCGGCGCAAGCAGAAAAAGCTGCTGCTTACTGCCAAAGCCTGGATGCTGAAGACGGGATGCACCCTCCAGCCCCGGATGGACGTGGCGGCGGTGACGGTGGAACAGGTGAACGGCCAGGAGCTGGTAAGCGGCTTTGAATACTACAGATCAGCCTTTTGGGAGGGGTATTGACCATGGGACATCCTCGTTTTTTTGACCTGCACTGCGATACCATCACACGGGAGCCGGGGGTGGACCCGGCTAACAGCGTCTATTGCCTGGAGACCGCTCCCCAAGAAAGCAGGGCGGAGGAGATGAGCCTTGTAGACAACGGCTTCCACATCGATCTGCATAAGCTCCCGGAGGAATGGGACTGGTGCCAGACCTTTGCGCTCTTTATCCCGGACGAATACCGGGGCCAGAGGGCGATAGATTACTTCGGCTGCTGTGCCGCTGTCTTCCGCAGCCGGATGGAGGCCCATGGGGACCTAATCCGCCAGGTGCGGACCCCGGAGGAGCTGGAAGGGGTCCTGGCGGAGGGGAAGAGGGCCGCCATCCTTTCGGTGGAGGGGGGCGCGGCCCTGGGCGGACGCATTGAGATGCTGGACCGCCTTTGGGAAGAGGGGGTGCAGATGATGACCCTCACCTGGAACGCCCCCAACGAGCTTGGCAGCGGCAGCGACAGCCAGATGGGTCTCACCTCCTTTGGCCGGGAAGCGGTGGCCCGGATGGAGGAGCTGGGGATGATGGTGGATGTCTCCCACCTTAACGACCCCGGCTTCTGGGAGGTGGCTAAAATGGCCCGCCGCCCCTTTCTGGCCACCCATTCGGACAGCCGGGCGGTCCGAAACCACAGCCGCAATCTCACCGACGAGCAGTTCAAGGTGATTCGGGACATGGGGGGAATTGTCGGCATCAACTTCTGCACCATGTTCCTGGCCGATGTGGAGATGGGCCGCCGGGACGTGACGCCAGAGCAGCTGATGGCCCATATCCTCCACTTTTTGGACCTGGGGGGCGAGGACTGCGTTGCCCTGGGGTCCGACTTCGATGGGGCCACCCTTCCCGCTTTTATGGATGGGGCCCACAGCCTGGGGGAGCTGCGGGATGTGATGCTGGCCGCCGGTTTGGGGGAAGCGCTTACCGATAAAATCTGCTTCCAAAACGCTCTGGACTTCTGGAAGCGGTACAAGAAAACTGCCCTGTGAGGTGCGAAAAATGGTATTGTACAGGCCGGTAGGCACGGCGGAGCTGCGGCTTATCCAGGAGAGCGGCTGGCGGGAGTATCCGCCCCGGCTCCCGGAGCAGCCCATCTTTTACCCGGTGCTGGAGGAGGAATACGCCGTGGAGATCGCTGCCCGCTGGAACACCAAGACCGGGGATGGCAGAGGCTATGTCACCCGCTTTGAGGTGGAGGACGAATATGCCGGGCGCTTCGAGGTACACACCGTGGGGGCCGCCCGCCACCGGGAGCTGTGGGTCCCAGCGGAGGAGCTGGCGGAGTTTAACCAGCACATCCTTGGGAGGATCAAGGTTGTCCAGACGTTTTCCGGCGCGGATATCAGCGAATAGAGAAGGGTGCGATGACAAAATGAGTATCCGAAGGGCGGCAGCAGGCGATCTGTCGCGGGTGGCTGAAATATATGTTTTCAATAACCGAATAAACTTCTTTCCGATCTTCGGGGATGAAAGTTTTTCCTTTGACCAGTTGCAGGTAGTCCCTTTGGCGGACTGCTATTTTAAGCAGCCAGCAGTCCTTAAAAATCTGTATGTCTACGATGATGGGATCATCCGGGGATTCGTCCAGGTGGATGGAAGCGAGCTCTGCAAAGTCTATGTTGACCCCTTTTTCCAAAGGAGGGGGATTGGCGAAGCGTTGCTGGAATATGCGGTCCGGGAGCTCCATGCGGATCATCTGTGGGCGCTGGAGAAAAACACACAGGCCCTTTCCTTCTACCGGCGCCATGGGTTTGTTCCAACGGGGGAGAAAAAGCTGGAGGAGGGTACCACGGAGTATCTTGTCGTATTAAAAAAACGGGGATAAAGATTATAGGGGATATTTTGCCAGGGATGCGAAAGGAGAGGAAAAATGAAAAAGTGGCTGGATGAGGAGTATGAGTTCCGGGTAGAGGTGGTGGGATTCCTGCAGGGAGACAGCACTGAGCACTACTGCCGCAACGGCGAGGAGGTGGGGGACACCTACCACTGCACCTACGGCAGCCCGGTGAACGGCCAGGGGTATGGCATCTGTCCCAAGGCGATGCTGACCCTCTTCCCCCTGATGGAGGCGGTGCGCTCCGGCGGCGACCTCAGAAGGGTGGGCGGCGAGGATCGGTATGTCAAGACGGTGGTCTGCCCCGACGGCTGCGTCCTCTTCCGGTTGACCGCGAAGCCCCTGGGGGGTGGCAACCCCTTCCTGGACAGGGCCTTTGGAGAGCTGCCGGAGTAAAGTGGAGGAGGCGCGACGATGATCGACCGAAGCAAAAAGTACTGGACCGGGGACAGCCCAGAGGACATCGACCCGTATCTCCGGCTGTACGTCGAGGAGCCGGGGCTGGAGGTAAAGCCGGTGGTCTGCCACAGCTGCGAGGGCGATGCCTTTGAGGTGCGGTGTGACGCAAACGAAGGCGTCATCCAGGTGAAGTGCGCTGCCTGCGGCGTCAAAAAGATCCTTCTGGATGGGGAGGAGTACTGGGAGGGCGCCCGCCCCCGGCTGAAAAGGTGTCCGGTCTGCAAGGAGAGCAAGACCTTCAACGTCCGGGTGGGTTTCCTGCGCCGGGAGAACGGCGACGTCCGCTGGGTCTACATCGGCAGCCGCTGCACCAGCTGCGGGACATTGGGCTCCTTTTTGGACTGGAAGGTGAACTATGGGCCCACCGACGAGATGGAAAAGAATCTGTAAAAGAGGTATGCTGCCATGAATTATACGAGCACAAGGGACAACAGCCGGCAGGTGACGGCCCAGGAGGCCATTGTACAGGGTATCTCCCCGGAAGGGGGGCTTTTTGTTCCGGAGACGGTGCCCGCCCTCACGGGGGAGGACCTGCAGGCCCTTGCCAAAATGACCTACACCCAGCGGGCGGTGTGGGTCCTCTCCCGCTTTTTAACCGACTGGACCCAGGAGGAGCTTGCCACGGCGGTGGAGGCCGCCTATGGCGGGGAGCGCTTTGAGGAGGGAGACCCCGCCCCCCTCGCCCGTTTGGATGAGGGGCAATACCTCCTGGAGCTGTGGCACGGCCCCACCTGCGCCTTCAAGGATATGGCCCTTCAGCTGCTGCCCAAGCTCCTGCCCACGGCGGCAAAAAAGTGCGGATGCAAGGAGGAGATCGCTATCCTGGTGGCTACCTCCGGGGATACAGGCAAGGCTGCTCTGGAGGGCTTCCGGGATGTCCCCGGCACTCGCATCCTGGTCTTTTACCCGGAGGACGGGGTGAGCCGGATGCAGAAGCGCCAGATGACCACCCAGCAGGGGGAAAACGTGGCGGTAATGGGCATCCAGGGGAACTTCGACGACGCCCAAAACGGGGTGAAGGCCATCTTCGGGGATGAGAAGATGGCGGCGGAACTTCTGGAAAAGGGGTTTGTCCTTTCCAGCGCCAACTCCATCAACTGGGGACGGCTGGTGCCCCAGATTGTCTACTACATCAGCGCCTACTGCCAGCTGCTGGCGGACAGGGAGCTGGCCCCTGGCGAAGGGGTGAACTTCTGCGTCCCCACCGGCAACTTCGGCAACATCCTGGCAGGCTACTACGCCAAGCAGATGGGCCTTCCGGTGAACCGGCTTATCTGTGCCAGCAACCGCAACAATGTCCTCACCGATTTCATCACCACCGGCAGGTACGACCGCAACCGGAAGTTCTACGCCACCTCCTCCCCCTCCATGGACATCCTCATTTCCAGCAACCTGGAGCGGCTTTTGTATCTCCTCACCGGCAGGAGCGACGCCGAGACCAGGGAGAAGATGGCAGCCCTCCGGAAGACGGGGGTCTACCAGCTGGATGAGAAGGAGCTGAGCAGCCTGCAAAAGGAATTCTGGGGCGGCTGCTGCGGCGACGAGGCGGCGGCGGAGACAATAGGGGAGACCTTCCGGAAATACTCCTACCTCTGCGACCCCCACACCGCTGTAGCGGTAAACGTCTGGGAGCAGTACCGCAGGGCCACCGGTGACCATACAAAGACGGTGATTCTTTCCACCGCCAGCCCCTACAAATTTGGGGATACGGTCCTCGCCGCCCTGGGGGAGCGCTGCCCGGAGGACGACTTTGCCCGCCTGGCGGAGCTGGAGAAGGTTTCCGGACTGCCTGTTCCCACCTCCCTGGCTGCCCTGAAGGACGCCCCCTGCCGGTTCCCGGCGGTGTGCAGGGCCGGGGAGATGGGGGAGAAGGTGCTGGAGTTTTTGGGGTGAGCATGAGATGAAACTGATTATCACCGACCTTTTGGAGCTTCCCTTCCAGGTGGAGGGGGAGTATCGGGTCATTCAGCCCAGGGAGCCAATCGCTTCCTGTGTCGGCTGCTTCGGCTGCTGGATAAAAACCCCCGGCCGGTGCGTTCTTCCCGATAGCTACCGGGATACAGGCATCCTGATGGGAAAAACAAAGCAGCTGCTTATTGTAAGCCGCTGCTGCTATGGATGCGTCAGTCCCTTTGTGAAAGCAGTGCAGGACCGGGCTATTTCCTATGTCCACCCGGATTTTATCCTGCGGGAAGGCAGGATGCACCACAAGCGCCGCTACCAAAACCGCATCGCCATTTCCGCCTGGTTTTATGGGGAGGATGTTACCGAGGCCGAAAAAGAAACAGCCCGAAATCTTATCCAAGCCAACAACGAAAACTACGGCGGCAGGGTGGCGGAGGTCCTCTTCTTTGATACCCCGGAACAGATGGGAGGGATGACGCTGTGACCGCTGCGCTCATTGATGCCAGCCCCAAAAGGAAAGACAGCACCAGCAGCATCCTGCTGGGAAAGCTCCGGAAACTCTGCCCGCCGGAGATTCGGACCGAAGAGGCCGCCCTTCACACAAGTAATGTGCCCGCGGGGGTGAAGGAAACGCTGCAAAGCGCCGGTGTGTGGGTCATCGCCTGTCCCTTGTATGTGGATAGCGTCCCCTCCCATCTGCTCTCCTGCCTGATGGAGCTGGAGCCGCTGGGGCCGGAGCATCCCGGCAGAACCGTCTACGCCATCGTCAACTGCGGCTTTTACGAGGGGGAGCAGGCGGCGCTGGCCCTGAAAATTTTGGAGAATTGGTGCGCCAAAGCGGGCCTTGTCTGGGGCGGGGGCCTTGGCATGGGCGGAGGCGGCGCGATTCCAACGCTGGCTGCAACAGAAAAGGGACCCATGGTCCCGATTTGCCGGGCGCTGGCAGGGCTGGGGGAAAGGATCGCCCGCGGGGAAGGTGGAGAAAACCAATACTGCACCGTCGCTTTCCCCCGGTTTTTGTACCGGCTGGCAGGGCAGATGGGGTGGCGGCAGGGGATACGGCAAAACGGCGGCCGGGCAAAGGACCTGGGCCGGCAGCCGGAAGGAGAGGATTAGCATGGGGATTTTTGGGAAAAAGAAGAACCCCCCGCAGCCCCCGGCGGCGGTTTCCCGGCGCACCCTCCTGGAGGATATCCCCATCGCCGCCAGCTGGATAGTGAAGGCGCTGAACAGCTCCGGCTACCAGGCGGACTACACCCTGGAGAGCATGAGGGAGCTGGACCGCTTCTTCGACGAGCAAAGCGCTCCCGGCGGCATCCTTTCCAAAAACAGAGGGCAGATTCTGTTTGGCCTGGGCGCTTATGTGGGACAAACCGCCATCCGCCTTTACGGCGGGCATTGGCACACCGATGACAGCGACCCGAAAGGGGAGGTCAACATTGCGGTGGAGCTGGAAAACGGGGCCAGGCTGTGGCCGGTGGTCCGGTGCATGAAGCGCTGCAAGCTGGGGCCGGAGGAGAGCCTCTACGCCTATCTTTACGCCGCCGGCAAGGGATGACAGCAAAAACCGCAAAAGGAAGGAGGCTGTGCTGTGTCCATCTACGCCATTGGCGACCTGCACCTTTCCTTCGGAAACCCGGAAAAGACCATGGAGGTCTTCCGGGGCTGGCAGGATTACCAGCGGCGGCTGGAGGAAAACTGGAGAGCTTCTATCCGCCCGGAGGATACGGTGGTGCTGGCAGGGGATATCTCCTGGGCCATGCGCCTTTGCGACGCCGGGCCGGACCTCCGCTTTTTGGACAGCCTGCCGGGAAAAAAGCTCCTGATGAAGGGAAATCACGACTATTGGTGGACAACCCGCCGGAAAATGGAGCTTTTTTTTGCAGAGGAAGGATTAACCACTCTGGAGATCCTCCATAATAACTCGGTAGAGGCAGGGGGCCTGTGGCTTTGCGGCAGCCGGGGATGGCTCTTTGAAGGGAGCCAGAAGTACGACCCCCTTATCGTCGCCAGGGAGGAGGGACGCATCCGCCGTTCCCTGGAGGCCGCGCCGCCGGAGGGGGAGAAGCTCTTGTTCCTCCACTATCCGCCGGTCTACGGCGTTCAGGAGCTGCCGGAGTTCTTTGGGGCGATGGCGGACTACGGGGTGCGGCAATGCTTTTATGCCCATATCCATGGCAGCGGCGCGGCGGCGGCCTGCCAGAAGGAGCACCGTGGGGTATCCCTGCGGCTGGTTTCCGCCGATTTTCTCAAATTTACACCCCTTCTCATCCGATAGTTTACAGTTTGCATATAGATTTCTTCGGAAAGCTGTGTTATAATAGCCGGGCAGGCTTTGCAAACGGGGCCTGTTCCACAAATTTTCAATGTATTTTGATCCATTAAATTTCAGTATAACATCTGGAGGAAGTAACATGAAACTGCTCAGGACTGACAAGATCGAGACCAACCTTTACGAGCTGGAGATCCATGTGGAGGGTGACGAGTGGAAGGCAGGTCTGGACCGCTCCTTCCGCAAAAATGTCTCGAAGCTCAATATTCCCGGCTTCCGCAAGGGCAAGGCTCCCCGCGCAATGGTGATGCGGATGGTGGGTGAGGACTATTTCTATGAGGACGCCGTCAATATGACCTATTCCGACGCCTACGAGAAGGCCCTGGAGGAATCCGGCCTGGAGCCGGTGGACCGGGCCGATGTGGAGCTGAAGGAAGTTAATGGCGAGGGCTACACCTTTGTAGCCAAGGTCACCACCCGCCCCGAAGTTACCCTGGGGGAATATAAGGGCCTGGAGGCGGTGCGGGAAGACAGCGCCGTCACCGAGGAGGAGGTCCAGTCCGAGCTGGACCGCATGGCGGACCGCAACAGCCGTCTGGTGGATGTGGACGACCGCCCCGCCGAAAACGGCGACACCACCGAAATCGACTTCGAAGGCTTCCTGGATGGGGTGGCCTTCCCCGGCGGCAAGGGAGAGAAGTACACCCTGGTGCTGGGTTCCAACCAGTTTATCCCCGGCTTTGAGGACCAGCTTGTGGGCCACAACACCGGCGAGGAGTTTGAAATTGCGGTGAAGTTCCCGGAGGACTACCACGAGGAGAGCCTGAAGGGCAAGGACACCACCTTTAAGGTGACAATCCACGCCATCCGGAAGAAGGAAGTTCCCGTCCAGGATGACGAGTTTGCCAAGGACGTCAGCGAGTTTGACACCCTGGAGGAGCTGAAGAAGGACCTTCGGGAAAAGCTCCAGGAGCGCAAGACCGCTGCCGCCGATGAGCGGCTGGAAAACACCCTGGTGGACGCCGCCGCGGCGAACGCCCAGATGGAGATTCCCCCGGTGATGGTGGAGCACAAGATTGATGAGATGGTGCAGGACTTTGATTACCGGCTCCAGAGCCAGGGCCTCAATCTCCCCACCTACCTCCAGTACGCCGGGATGGAGATGCCCGCCTTCCGGGAAGGCTTTGCGCCCCAGGCCCAGCAGCAGGTGCGGGTCGCCCTCACCCTGGAGGCCATCGCCAAGGCGGAAAACCTTGTGGCGGAGGAGGAGGCCATCGAGGCGGAGTACCAGAAGATGGCCCAGTCCTACGGCATCGAGGTGGATAAGGTGAAGACGGTTGTCTCTTCCAGCAGCATCGCCACCAACCTGTGCCTCAACAAGGCCATCGATCTCATCAAGTCCACCGCCAAGGTCACCGATGCCTCCGCCGGGGAAAAGGCGGAGGAGGCGGCAGCGGAAAAGGAAAAGCCCGCCAAGCCCAAGACCACCCGCAAGCGCAAGCCCAAGACTGAAGAGAAGGCGGAAGAGCCCAAGACCGAGGAGTAAGAAAAACATCTCCCGGCCTGCCCTTCCTGCCGGAACATGATAGAACCCCGCCCTTTTTCTGCGGGCGGAGGAATATGGAGGTTTCTGGAATGAGTTTAGTGCCAATGGTAGTGGAGCAGACAAACCGGGGAGAGCGCTCCTACGACATCTTCTCCCGCCTGCTCAATGACCGCATTATCATCCTTTGCGAGGATGTGAACGATACCACCGCCGGTCTGGTGGTGGCCCAGATGCTCTATCTGGAGGGGCAGGACCCAGAGAAGGATATCAATTTCTATATCAACAGCCCAGGGGGCTCCATCTCCTCCGGTATGGCCATCTACGACACCATGCAGTTTGTAAAGTGCGATGTAGCCACCACCTGTATCGGGATGGCGGCCTCCATGGGGGCCTTCCTCCTTTCCTCCGGCGCCAAGGGGAAGCGCTTTGCCCTGCCCAACAGCGAGATTATGATTCACCAGCCCCTTGTCAGCGGCGGTGGCATCCAGGGACAGGTTACCGACATCAGGCTCCGGTCCGAATGGCTCCAGCGCACCAAGGACAAGATGAACCGGATGCTGGCGGAAAACACCGGAAAATCCTTGGAGCAGGTGCAGCAGGACACCGAGCGGGATAACTTTATGAACGCCCAGGAGGCCTTGGACTACGGCCTGATTGATAAGATTATCACCCACCACGAGTGATAAGAGGCGATCCTTCCGGCCCCAGGGCCGGAAAGACAGGAGGAACTGGCTGTATTATGGCAAATAGTGACGACAAGAAGCAGCTGCGCTGCTCCTTCTGCGGCAAGTCCCAGGATAAGGTCCAGCGGATGATTGCCGGGCCGGGGGTCTGCATCTGCAACGAATGCGTGGATCTCTGCCAGGCGGTTTTGGAGGACGAACCTGCCGCGGCCCAGCGGCGGCCTGCGGCGGAGGAAGTGGAGCTGGCTATCCCCAAGCCTGGGGAGATTAAGCGCTTCCTGGACGAGTATGTAGTGGGGCAGGACCAGGCCAAAAGAGCCCTTTCGGTGGCGGTGTACAACCACTATAAGCGTATCTTCTTCGGCTCCGAAGGGGATGTGGAACTCCAGAAGAGCAACATCATGCTGCTGGGTCCCACCGGTGTGGGCAAAACCCTGCTGGCCCAGTCCTTGGCCAGGGTGTTGGGGGTCCCCTTCGCCATTGCGGACGCCACCACCCTTACCGAGGCGGGATATGTGGGGGAGGATGTGGAGAACATCCTTCTGCGCCTGATCCAGGCGGCGGATTTTGACATCGGCCGGGCGGAAAAAGGGATTATTTACATCGACGAGCTGGACAAGATTTCCCGCAAGTCGGAGAATCCTTCCATCACCAGGGACGTGAGCGGCGAAGGGGTGCAGCAAGCTCTCCTGAAGATTCTGGAGGGCACCGTGGCCAACGTCCCCCCCAATGGGGGCCGCAAGCACCCCCAGCAGGAGTTTATTCAAATTGATACCACCAACATCCTCTTTATCTGCGGCGGCGCCTTTGAGGGGTTGGAAAATATCATCGAAAAGCGCACCGATAACTCCTCCCTGGGCTTTAGCGGCCAGGTGCGGGAGCCCAAAGAGGTGCGGGCCCAGAAGCTCCTCAAGAAGGTGGAACCCCACGACCTGGTGCGGTTTGGCCTTATCCCGGAGCTGGTGGGACGTATTCCCGTCATCGCCACCCTGGATGCCTTGGACGAGGACGCTTTGCTGAAGATCCTCACCGAGCCGAAAAATTCCCTGGTGAAGCAGTATAAAAAGCTCTTTGAGCTGGACGGGGTGGAGATTAATTTCGACGAGGAGGCCCTTCGGACGGTGGCAAAGAAGGCCATCGAACGCAAGGCCGGGGCCCGCGGGCTGCGGGGCATCATGGAAGGGATGCTGGGGGAGATTATGTTCCAGACCCCCTCCGACCCCACCATCGACCGTATCCTCATCACCGGCGGCTATGCCGGAGGAGAAGGGGAGCCGGAGTACCACCACAACCCGCTGAAAAAGCCGGTGCGCCTGATGCTGAACCAGCCGGCGCCCGCCCCCCGCCCCAAGCGTGGCTCGGCGTCATAATGTTTTATCGTGCTACCTCCGTGGGATGCTGCGGGGGTAGTATTCATAAGCAGGGGGAGTCCGGGCAGAGAAGATGGAGTGCCAGGGGGCCGGAGCGCAGGTGTTTTGGTCCCGCAAAGACCGATGAGCTGGGCTTCTGCATAACCTGCTCCCGGCTCCGCAGAAAACAGGACCGGTGGCTGCCGGGTACGCCCCTCCCTTTTTGGGGTGGGCCGCATCCCTTGCCGGACCGGAAAGGTGGTTTGTACCCATATGGATGAGAAGAAAAAAGTGAGAAGAAAAGTGACGCCCCGCCCCAAGGAGTCCCAGGGGGAGGTTCCGGAGCTGGTGCTGGCGGAGGAAATGCCGGTGCTGGCCCTTCGGGGGCTGGTGCTCTTCCCCAATATGATTCTCCACTTTGACGTGGGGCGGGAAAAATCGGTGCTGGCCCTCAACGAGGCCATCAACAGCAACCGGAAAATCTTCCTGGTGGCCCAACAGGATCTTTCTGCCGATGATCCGGGACAGGAGGAGCTTTATCAGGTTGGGGTGGTGGCGGAGGCCCGTCAGATCATCCGTATCCAGGCGGAGACCCTCCGGGTGCTGGTGGAAGGAAAGTACCGGGCCCGCCTCCTCACTGTCACCAAGACCGAGCCCTTCCTTTCCGGCATTGTGGAGGACTACCCCACCCGGCTGCGCATCACCAGCCGTCCCCACAGCGGGGCGCTGATGCGGGCGGCCAAGGACCTCTTCAGCCAATACTGCGACCTGATTCCCAAGATGCCGCGAGAGCTGGTCCTGAACGTGATGGATTCGGAGGACCCCCTTTATCTTTCGGAATATATCGCCAGCAACATCCAGCTGGACTATGAGGAAAAGCAGCAGATTCTGGAAGAAACCAGCGTCATGAAGCGGATGGAGCGAATCGTCCGCCTGCTGGAGGAGGAAAACGAGATTCTCAGCCTGGAGCAGAACATCCAGGAGAAGGTCCGGGAGCAGGTGGATAAGAACCAGCGGGAGTATTATCTGCGGGAGCAGATGAAGATAATCTCCGAGGAGCTGGGGGAGGCGGAAAGCCCCTACGAGGAGCTGGACCTTTACCGGCAAAGGATTCTGGCCCTGCACCTGCCGGCGGAATCGGAGGGGAAGCTCCTCAAGGAGCTGGATAAGCTCTCAAAGATGCCCGGCAGCTCCCAGGAGGGGGCGGTGATTCGCACCTACCTGGATACGGTGCTGGATCTCCCCTGGAACATCTGCACCAAGGACAAAATTGATATTCCCAAGGCGCGGCGTCTTTTGGACCAGGAGCATTACGGCCTTGCCAAGGTGAAGGAGCGGGTGCTGGAATCCCTGGCGGTACGCAAACTTTCGCCGGAGATTAAAGGGCAGATTATCTGTTTGGTTGGCCCTCCCGGCGTGGGGAAAACCTCCATCGCCCGCTCCATCGCCAAATCCATGGGCCGCCGGTATGTGCGGATGTCCCTGGGAGGCGTCCGGGACGAATCGGATATTCGGGGCCACCGCAAAACCTATGTCGCCTCCATGCCAGGGCGGATTATTGGGGCCATCCGGCAGGCGGGAAGCTCCAACCCCCTGCTGCTGCTGGACGAAATTGATAAGCTGGGCCACGACTTCCGGGGGGACCCCTCCTCGGCCCTGCTGGAGGTGCTGGACGCGGAGCAGAACCACAGCTTCCGGGACCACTTTTTGGAGATTCCCTATGACCTTTCCCAGGTCTTCTTTATCGCCACCGCCAACGACCGCAGCGCCATTCCGGCCCCGCTCCTGGACCGGATGGAAATTATCGAGCTTTCCAGCTACACCAGGGAGGAAAAGCTGCAAATTGCAAAGCGCCACCTGACCCAGAAGCAGGTAAAGCGCCATGGCCTGGAGAAAAAGCAGCTGAAAATCTCTGACAAGGCCCTGCGGGAGCTGATTGACCACTACACCCGCGAGGCCGGCGTGCGCACTCTGGAGCGGAACATCGCCGCCATCTGCCGCAAGGCCGCCATGGAGGTGGTCACCCAGGGGGAGGAGACCCGCATCGCTGTCACCCCCGCCAATTTGGAGGAATATCTGGGCCCCAGGAAATACCGGGACGACGAGCTGCTCCGGGGGGACCAGGTGGGCGTGGCCAACGGTCTGGCTTGGACCGCCGTGGGCGGGGAGCTGCTCCAGGTGGAAACCGCCGTGGTGGAGGGGTCCGGCAAAAACCAGTTTACCGGTAGCTTGGGGGATGTGATGAAGGAATCGGTGGCGGCGGCCATCACCTACATCCGGACCGTGGCCCGGCAGTACGGCATCAGCGAGAGCTTTTATAAGGACCGGGATATCCACATCCACTTCCCGGAGGGCGCGGTGCCTAAGGACGGCCCCTCAGCGGGAATCACCACCTGCACCGCCCTTGTCTCCGCCCTTTCCGGCATCCCGGTGCGCCACGACGTGGCAATGACTGGGGAAATCACCCTGCGGGGACGGGTGCTGCCCATCGGCGGCCTGAAGGAAAAGACCATGGCTGCCTACAAATACGGCATGAAGCAGGTGATCATCCCGGCGGCCAACCTCCCCGACCTGGCGGAGGTGGACCCGGTGGTGAAAGAGGCTATCCACTTTGTCCCCGCCGAGACTATGGAGACGGTGCTGCGCACCGCCCTCCTGCGGTATCCCCAGGAGGCGCACCCTGCCCCTGCGCCGGAGCGGGACCTGGCTATCCCCCCGGTGGAGGGGAGCAAGGGCCAGCCGGTGCTGCGGCAATGAGGAAGGAGAGATAGGCCATGAACTATCACAAGGTAAAGTTTCTCACCTCCTTTGGCACCGCCGGGCAGCTGCCCCCCTCGGAAAAGCCGGAGATTGTCTTTGCCGGGCGCTCCAATGTGGGGAAATCCTCCCTCATCAACCGCCTTTTTAACCAAAAATCCCTGGCGCGGGTCAGCGCCACCCCTGGAAAGACCGCCACCATCAATTTCTTCGAGACGGAGAACCTGATCTTCGCCGACCTCCCCGGCTACGGCTACGCCAAGGTGAGCCGGGGGGAGAAGCGCCGCTGGGCGGACCTGATTGAGGGATACTTTGCCCAGGACCGGGATATCGCTTTGGTCCTCTCCCTGGTGGACAGCCGGCACCCGCCCTCGGCGGACGACCGGATGATGCTGGAGTTCCTCATCGAAAACGAGCTGCCCTTTGTAGTGGTTCTCACCAAGATTGATAAGCTCTCCCCCCGGCAGCGGCAGGAACGGCTGGAGGCCTTCCGCCAGGAACTGTCCTATGGGGAGCAGCTGACCCTGCTGCCCTTCTCCTCCCAAACCGGGGAAGGGCGGGAGGAGCTGCGGAACCTTCTGGACCAGCTGGAGGCGGACCTTCTCCAGGAGGATGGGGAGGAGGAAGGAGAATGACAGCCATGTTTCTTTCGGAGCACCTGGATGTGAACCCGCTGGGACACCTGGCCGTGGACGGAGTGGATACCCTGGCGCTGGCGGAGGAGTACGGCACCCCCCTCTATGTGATGAGCGAGGCCGCCATCCGGGAGAACTGCCGCCTTTATCAGCGCTCCATGGAGCGTTTTTACGGCGGCCAGGGGATGGTGGCCTACGCCTCCAAGGCCTTCTGCTGCAGGGCTATCTGCCGCCTGGTGATGGAGGAGGGCCTGGGGCTGGACGTGGTCTCCGCCGGGGAGCTGTATACCGCCCGCGCGGCGGATTTCCCTATGGAAAAGGTGGTCTTCCACGGCAACAACAAGACGGTGGAGGAGCTGTCCCTGGCCCTGGAGTACGGGGTGGGGAGAATCGTGGCGGATAATCTCACCGAGCTGCGGCTTTTGGACACCCTGGCAGCGGCCAGGGGGATGAAAGCCTCGGTGATGCTCCGGGTAAAACCCGGCATCGACGCCCACACCCACAGCTTTATCCGAACCGGCCAAATCGACAGCAAGTTCGGCTTTGCCCTGGAGACAGGGGAGGCGCTGGCGGCAGTCCAGGCGGTGCTGGGGGCCAACAATCTGCGGCTGCTGGGCCTCCACTGCCACATCGGCTCCCAGATATTTGACATCGAGCCCTTCTGCCACGCCGCTAAGGTGATGCTGGAGTTTATGGGCCTTATCTGCCGGGAGACCGGCGCGGTCCTCCCGGAGCTGAACCTGGGCGGCGGCTTCGGTATCCAGTACATACAGGAAAACGACCCGGTCCCCTATCACCGATATATGGAGAAGGTCTCCAAGGTGGTGAAGGAGACCTGCGAAAAGCTGGGATTTCCCACCCCCTTTATCCTCATCGAGCCGGGGCGCTCCATTGTGGGGGCGGCGGGCCTCACCCTCTACCGGGTGGGGGCGGTGAAGACCATCCCTGGGGTGCGCACCTATGTTTCGGTGGATGGGGGCATGACCGATAATCCCCGGTATGCCCTCTACCAGGCGGACTATACCTTTATGGCAGCCGCCAAAGCCGGGGAGCCGAAGACCCAGGCGGTGACGGTGGCGGGGCGGTGCTGCGAAAGCGGCGACCTGCTGGGGGAGAACGTCCCTTTGCAGGAGGTGGAGCCGGGGGATCTGCTGGCCGTTCTTTCCACCGGCGCCTACAATTATTCCATGGCCAGTAACTACAACCGGGTTCCCCGGCCGCCGGTGGTGCTGGTGGGGGAGAAGGGCCTGCGGCTCATCGTCCGCCGGGAAACGCCGGAGGACCTTATTCGCTGCGACCTGTAAGGATGCCATACAGCCTATAAAAAAGCCGCCGGGGGAAGGAGTCCTGACGGTTTTTTCATACCTGTTTTTCCTTTTTCCGTATAGAAAATAGCCGCCTCTCTTTTTTGTGCAAGGATAGAGAGGAAATTTTTAAGGATAAGCCTTATAATAAAAAAGACATAGCGCAATCCGCGCGGATAAGGAGGTATGCCATGGAATGGGTCCACAGATTAAACCAAAGTATGCATTATATCGAGGAGCATTTGACAAGCGAAATTGACTATGAGCAGCTTGCGCAGATTGCCTGCTGCTCCTCCTATCACTACCAGAGGATGTTTACCTATATGGCGGGCATCACCCTGGCGGAGTATATCCGAAGGAGAAAAATGTCCTTGGCAGCGGTGGATTTGCAGGGCGGAGAGGAGCGGATTATTGATATTGCGGAGAAATACGGCTACCATTCCCCCACCGCCTTTAACAGAGCATTCCAGTCTTTTCACGGGATAGCTCCTTCGTTGGTTAGGACGGAGGGCGCATCGGTAAAATCTTTTTCCCCCATGGTGTTTCAAATTGCTGTGAAAGGAGCGACCGAAATGAATTATAGAATTGAAACAAAAGAAGCATTCCGCATTGTAGGTGTATCCGCGCCGCTTGATAAGGAAATCGAGAAGAACTTTATGGTTGTGCCTAAGCTGTGGCAGGACGCCGCTGCAAATGGAACCATACAGAAGCTGGCGGCGATGATGGATACGCCGCCAATGGGGCTTTTGGGCGTGAGCGCCTGCAATGATGAAGAACAGTGGAAGTATTTTATTGCCGTTTCCAGCACAAAGGCAAAGGGTGCGTTTGAAGAATATTCCGTCCCCGCCTCCACCTGGGCAATCTTTTCCGGAACGGGTACAAGCCAGTCCATACAGGAACTGGAGCAGCGGATTGTGACAGAGTGGCTTCCCACCTCCGGATATGAATACGCCAACGCCCCGGATATTGAGGTTTACCTGAATCCAGACCCGCAGAACGCGCAATATGAGGTGTGGATTCCCGTGACAAAGAAAAAGGGGCAACACAGGTGACATAAATAAGGACGCCAAGGTGAAAAAAGCACAAATTGATAGCTTTTTATAGATAAGGCCGCAGAAACATGATGTTTCTGCGGCCTTGTGGCGTTTTTGGCATTCACTTTTGCAGTGTGGCAGAGGAGTGGCGGATACCTCTGCCGTTCTTCTTTTTGCTTCTTTTTCTTCTTTCGTAAGAAGAAAAAGAAGGCAGGTATGGGCGGCAGCCCATGACCCTGCATTTGTGCTGCACAGAAATTCCCTCTGCCCACCAATATTTTGTACCAATTATACAACGATGGAAGAACCTCTGTCAAATCCGCCGGAAACCCGTTGCAGACCGGGCGGCGGTCTGCTATAATGAAGCGAAACAGATTTGGGGGGTTCCCCTGAAAATACGACTGGCTTAGGGAAGGGATAGCACCATGCGCAGAATTGGAATCATCGGGGCGGGACACGTGGGGAGCCATGTAGGGTCGGCCCTTATTGCAGCGGATGGCTGCGACGAGCTGATTTATATTGACATCGAGCCGGGAAAGGCCCAGGCCCAGGCGGATGACCTCCAGGACATGGTTTCCCTGACAGGGCGCCAGATTTGGACGCGGGCAGGGGACTACAGCGACCTTGCCGCTGCGGACGGGGTGGTGGTCTGCGCCAGCGGCCCCATCTGCAAGGAGGACCGGCTGGAGGAGCTGGAGGAATCGGTGCGGGTGATGGATGAGATTATCCCGCACCTGAAGGGCTGCGGCTTTTCCGGCATCCTGCTGGTTATCACCAACCCGGTGGATATTGTAACCCGGTACCTGGCCCAGGCGCTGGAGCTGCCCCAGGGACAGGTGATTGGCAGCGGCACCACCCTGGATACCGCCCGGCAGGTGCGGGAGCTTTCCCGCTGCGCCGGGGTGGCCCAGCAGTCCATCCAGGGGATGGTGCTGGGGGAGCACGGGGAAAGCCAGGTTTCCTGCTGGAGCCAGGTGGCTGTGGGCGGGGTGCCCCTGGCCCGGCTGCGGGAGACCGATCCCCGCTGGGCGGCGCTGGACCTCCCGGCCATCGGGGAGGCGGCCCGGAAGGCCGGATGGGGGATTCTTTGCCAGAAGGGAGCCACCGAGTTTGGCATCGGTATGGCGGCGGCCCGGCTCCTTCAGGCCGTCCTGGGGGACGAAGGCCGGGTCCTTCCCGTTTCCGTGCCGGTGGGGGAGGCGGACGGGGTTTTCGCCAGCCTTCCCTGCGTCCTGGGGAGGGAGGGGATAAGGCAGATTCTCCATCCCGCCCTGACCCCGGCGGAGCAGGAGCAGTTTGACGCCTCCTGTGCCCGGATGGAGGAATACTGGCAGAAGATTAAAAAATAGCGGCGCCTGTTCAGATGGAGCAGGTCCTTTAGAAAGGCGGACGTCCCATGAAGGAGCTTTTAAACCAGCAGTTTTTGATTCCCCAGACCAGCGCCATTGCGGAAGCCTCGGCGGTGGCCCGGCGGTATGGGGACCTTATCAACCTCTCCATTGGGGACCCAGACGTTCCCACCCCGCGGGAGATTATTGAGCGGGCCTTTGCCGACGCCCTGGAGGGGCACACCAAATACACCGACCCGCGGGGCTATCCGGAGCTGCGGGAGGAAATACGGGCCTTCTACCGGGAGGAATACGGGGATTCGGTGGCGGATGAAGAGATTTTCGTCTGCGCCGCCGGTGTAGTGGGGATGTATTTGGTCTTCCAGGTGCTTTTAGACCAGGGGGACGAGGTGATTATCCCAGACCCCTATTTCACCTGTTACCCGGACCAGGTCCGGGCCGCGGGAGGGGTGCCGGTCTTTCTTCCCACCTACGAGGAGGAGGGCTTTTCCATCCACCTGGAGCGGCTGGAAGGGCTGGTGACCCCCCGCACCAAGGCCATCCTCATCAACACCCCCAATAATCCCGCCGGAACCTGCCTTTCCCGGAAGAACCTGGAGGAGCTGGCCGCCTTCTGCCAGCGGCACGGCCTCCTTGTGGTAGCGGATGACATCTATACCAACTTCTGCTACGGGGAGCCCTTTTTCCCCATCCGGGCCCTGCCGGGGATGGCGGAACGCACCGTCACCGTCAACAGCTTTTCCAAAAACTATATTATGACCGGGTTTCGCATCGGCAACATCGTCGCCCCGGCGGCGGTAATCCGGGCCATCCAGCAGCTCAATGAGTATGTGGTCTTCACAGCTCCTTCCGTCTCCCAAAGGGGGGCCATGTGGGCGCTGCGGAGCCGCAAGGAGCTGGAGCCCCCCCTGTGGGAGCTCTTCCGTGGACGGATGCAGTACGCCGCAGAGCGGATGAACCAGATTCCCTGGATGTCGGTGCCCGCCCCCCAGGGGAGTATGTACCTTTTTCCCAGCATTAAAAGGACCGGCCTCACTTCTGCGGAGGTGACCAGGCGCATTCTGGAGGAAGCCCATGTGCTGGTGCTGCCGGGGAACACCTTCGGGGCCTGCGGAGAGGGGCATCTGCGCGTCGCCTGCACCGTGGAAAATGAGGTGATGGGCAGGGCCTTTGACCGCATCTCAAAAATGGAAATTTCCTTCCAGAAGTAATTCCAAACCTCCGCCCTTCGGCCTGTTTTGCCGTGGGTGGAGGATATTTGTGTTGAAACGATAGATTAAATACGCTGTTTTTGTGATTGTCCGGAAAATTATTTTCTCAAACGACAAATACCCCCTTGCTTTTTCCTCGGATATGCTGTACTATATGTACAGCATATTTTTGGGACAGGCAACTAGATGTTGTGTTTGACCCGCCTGTGAGGAGGATTTTTTTATGTCCAGAGAAGCTGGAGCGACCAAGAAAGCGGCTGTAGAGGCCGCTCCCGCCAAAAAGGCGGAGCCAAAGTCTATTAAAAAGCGCAACGGGGAGACAGTCCCCTTTGACGCGGCAAAGATACAGGAAGCGATACGCAAAGCCTGTGTGGCGGTGCCGGAGGAAAAGATTTCCAAAAAGAAGCTGGAGGAGTTGACCGCCGCGGTGGTGGCCGCCATCCCTGGCCGCCGGACCCCAACGGTGGAGCAGGTGCAGGACTTGGTGGAGGAGACCCTCATCCGGGAGGGCTTTGCCAGAACCGCCAAGGCCTACATCCTTTACCGGGCGGAGCACGCCAAGATCCGTCAGTCGGAAGGGGATCTGATGGAGATCTACAAGGAGTTGACCTTTGCCTACGCCAAGGATGCGGACATTAAGCGGGAAAATGCCAACATCGACGCAGACACCGCCATGGGCACCATGCTTAAGTACGGCTCCGAGGGCTCCAAGTATTTTATTGATAACTACATCCTGCCGAAGGACGTGGCGGCTGCCCACATCAACGGGGATATCCACATCCACGACAAGGATTTTTATATGCTCACCGAGACCTGCTGCCAGATTGACCTTTTGAAGCTTTTCCACAACGGCTTTTCTACCGGTCACGGCTATCTGCGGGAGCCCAACGGCATCCAAAGCTACTCCGCCCTGGGGTGCATCGCCATCCAGGCCAACCAGAACGAGATGCACGGCGGCCAGTCGGTGCCGAATTTTGATTACTCCATGGCCCCCGGCGTGCGCAAGACCTTCCGCAAGGAGTATTTCAAGGCCCTGGCCCACTACATCGCCTTTTGCTATGACATGACCCAGGAGAACGCCAAGGCCCTGGTGGACGCTGCCAAAGAGGCCCTGGGGGCCGAGGACCTGACCATGTCCGAAGAGGCGGAGTACGGGATGCGCCTTTCCCGGTGGCTGCCCCGGCACCAGCAGGAGGGGGGCTACCAGCCCATTACCGACGCCCAGACCCTCAACGCCCACCACGCCGCGGTGGAGGTGGCCCTTATCGAGACCGACAAGGCCACCTATCAGGCCATGGAGGCCCTGGTCCATAACCTGAACACCATGAACTCCAGGGCGGGGGCCCAGGTGCCCTTCAGCTCCATCAATTACGGCACCGATACCTCCCCGGAGGGCCGCATGGTGATAAAGAACCTCCTGGACGCCACCAGCGCCGGTTTGGGCAACGGGGAGACCCCTATCTTCCCGGTGCAGATTTTCAAGGTGAAGGAGGGGGTCAGCTACGCCCCCGGCGATCCCAACTACGATTTGTTCCAAAAGGCGATCCGCACCTCCGCCAAGCGCCTTTTCCCCAACTTCAGCTTTTTGGACGCCCCCTTCAACCTCCAGTATTACCGCCCAGGGGACTACAACACCGAGGTATCCTATATGGGCTGCCGCACCCGCGTGATGGGCAACCACTACGACCCCAGCCGGGAGGTGACCTGCGGGCGGGGAAACCTGAGCTTTACCTCCATTAACCTCCCCCGCATCGGCATCCAGGCCAAGGGGGACATCGAGGAATTCTACCGCATTCTGGACCAGCGGGTGGAGCTGGTGGTGCGCCAGCTGCTCCATCGCTTCAAGATTCAGGCGGCCAAGAAATGCCGCAACTACCCCTTCCTTATGGGGCAGGGGGTGTGGATCGATTCCGACCGCCTGGGCATAGACGATACCATCGAGGAGGTCATCAAGCACGGCACCCTCAGCGTGGGCTTTATCGGCCTGGCGGAGACCCTGGTGGCCCTCACCGGCAAGCACCATGGGGAAAGCGAGGAAAGCCAGAAGCTGGGCCTTGAAATCGTCGGTCATATGCGCAAGCTGATGGACGATAAGTCGGAAGAGACCGGCCTGAACTTTACCCTCCTGGCCACCCCGGCAGAGGGCCTCTCCGGACGGTTTGTCCGCATTGACCGGGAGATGTTCGGCCTTATCCCCGGCATCACCGACCGGGATTACTACACCAACTCCTTCCATGTGCCGGTTTATTACCCGGTCAAGGCCTTCCGGAAGATTCAGCTGGAGGGACCCTATCACGCCCTCACCAATGCCGGGCACATCAGCTATGTGGAGCTGGATGGCGACGCCTGCAAAAACCCGGAGGCCTTCGAGGCGGTGATTCGCTGCATGAAGGAGAACGGCATAGGCTACGGTTCGGTTAACCACCCGGTGGACCGGGACCCCATCTGCGGGTATACCGGCGTCATCGACGACGTCTGCCCCCGGTGCGGCCGCCGGGAAGGGGAGGCTGTCCCGGTGGAAAAGCTCCGGGAGCTTAGAAAGCAGTTCCCCGGAATGCCCCGCTTCATTGGACTGGAGTAAGCAAAAGCAGAAAGCTAAAAATAGAAATTAGAATGATAATAAAGGAGAGCTGCATCATGACCATCAAAACTGTTGTATCCGCTGGCAAAATCGGAAAGGGCGTTAAGTTCGAGCGCATCCGCCGCATCACCGGGTATCTGGTAGGCACCACCGACCGCTTCAACAACGCCAAGCAGGCGGAGGAAAAGGATCGGGTCAAGCATGGCATCTGACCTGTGGATCAGCGGAATCGAACCGGAGTCCATCGTTGATGGGCCCGGTTTCCGCTATGTCATCTTTACACAGGGCTGTCCCCACCATTGCCCCGGCTGCCATAACCCCCAAACCCACCCCTTTACAGGGGGGAAGAAGGCGGATATCCCCGCTATTCTTCGGGAGATTGAGGAGGATCCCATTCTCCAGGGGGTGACCTTCTCCGGAGGGGAGCCCTTCTGCCAGCCGGAGCCCCTCTGCCAAATTGCCCAGGCGGTGAAGGCTATGGGGAAGGATGTGACGGCCTTTTCCGGCTACACCCTGGAGCAGCTGGTGGAACTGGGAAGGGAAAAGCCCGCCGTCCTGGAGCTGCTGCGCCTCTGCGACCTTCTCATCGACGGGCCCTACATAGAGGCCCAGCGGGACCTGACCCTCCAGTACCGGGGGAGCGCCAACCAGCGGTTAATCTATAAACCTGGCCGGAGTGCCTCCGGTGTCTCGCCCTACCCGCCCCCTGCGGGGGCTTAACATTGTAGAGGGTGTAAGCGAGTGCCTGGAGTCTTGGCCAGCCGGACCGGCCACAAACAAAAACACCCACAAAATCAGCAAAACGGAAGGAACAGGGTATGGGATTTTTAGGCGACCTCTTTGGCAAAAAGAAAAAGGACCCTGAAAAAAACAACAAAACCACCATCCCGGAGGACGGCTCCAACAGCCGGGAGGCGAAGGACCGGTCCGGCACCTTTGTGGGCTTTGTCCTTTTGAGGGAGGCTCGGTGGGATAAGGCGGAGACCTTCCGCCTCCTGGAGGAGAAGTGGCACATCACCCCCGATGAGACCGGGGAGGACCAGGAGAAGGAAGAGGACAACATGGCTGTCTTCTGGGTGAAGGGAACCATGGTGGCCATCTCCCTTATGGAGGCCCCGGTCCCCAACGGGGAGGCGGAGCACTACGCCGCCGCGAACTTCCTTTGGAGGGAGGCGGTGGAGGTGACAAAGACCCACACCGCCCACATTCTGGTGAGCGTCCTGGGGAATGCCGGGAACCCGGTGGAGGCGGGGAAACTTTACACCGCCGTCACCGCCAGCTGCATGGAGCAGCCGGAGGTGCTGGGCATTTATACCTCCGGTACCGTTCTGTCGCCGGACCATTACCTGCGGGTGGCCGAAGACATGAAGAATGGGGACTTGCCGGTGATGGACTGGGTCTATGTGGGCATCTACCGGGGGAAGGAAGGGGTCTGCGGCTACACCTACGGCCTCACCAGCTTTGGCCGGAATGAGATGGAGATTTTGGACAGCTCCCATGAGCCCAGCGACATCTTCGAGTTTCTGTACGACCTCTGCGCCTACCTGCTGAACGCGGATGTTTACATCCGGGACGGGGAGACGGTGGGCCATTCGGCGGAGGAGAAGATTCCAGTCACCTGCTCCGAGGGGGTTTCCCTGGAGGGGATGACCCTGAAGATTCATTATTAAGAGCCTATACAAGAACTCCCGGTGCGCCGAATAGGCAGGGATTTTTGCGTCCTGCAAGGCAAAAAAACCTTGGAGCCCTTCGGGCACATCTGCTTCGCAGAATACTTGCATATTCGGCGTAGCCGACGTACTCGAAGGGATGCGAAGCGACCCGTTAGGGTTCAAGGTTTTTCTAGGCACCAAGAGCCGCCTGCGGCGGTTGCGCCTGGACGCGCCTGCGGGCGCAGTAACGTCGCAGGGCACAAAAAGACCTGTCAAGGCGGTGTGCAGGGAGATCTTGGACAGGCTCAAGGGAGGGTTATAGATATGGGAACTTTAAGCGGTCTTTTTGGAAAAAAGCAGGAGAATCCCGCGCCCCAGGAGGAGCGGACCGAGGCCACCAGCGGGGAGCCTGCCGGGGAGCAGGACCAGGTCTTCCAGCAGGAGCGGGAAGGGGAAGCCCCGGATTTCCATAAGCTCATCTGGCTGAATCTTCTCTTCCAGGAAAAGCCGGAGCGTCCAGCCCCGGCGCTGTTTGCCCAGAAGCTGGGGGAGAAGCTGGGGTGCGCCATTGATACCGTCACCGAAAAGGAGGACGGCATTTACAGCTTTGCCGCCAAGGGGCTGCTGGTGGAATATGAGGGGGAAAAGAGGGTTCCGGCCCAGGTGCTGATAGCGCCCCCCAGCTCCTTTGAATCGGAGAAGATCGACGCCTTCCAGCGCAGCCAGCTGTGGGATGTCCAAAACGGGGGAGAGCTGCTGGACAGCTGCAAATACAGCGTGATGCTCAGCGACTTTATGGCCTCCGGCCTTCCTTACCTGGAGCGGGCGCGGCTCCTCACCGCCTGGCTGGAAACCGCTTTGAAGCTGTTCCCCGGCTGCACCGCCGTTTGGGTGCCCTCCGCCGGAAAACTTCTGGACCGGGAGCGGGCGGTGAATAACCCCCTCACAGGGGACAGCCGCTTTATGTGGTACGGGGTGAATGTGCGTTTCTTCAACATCCAGGGGAGCGAGGACAAGGTGATGGACACCCTGGGCCTTTACGCCCTGGGCCTGCCGGACGTTCAGCTCCACTTCCGGGAGCTGAACCCCGACCATGTGTCAAACTACCTCTACAATGTGGGCCAGTACCTCTATGATAATGACGTCCCCATTAAACCAGGGGAGACGGTGGACGGGGTGAACGCCCAGGGGAAGATTGACCAGAGCATCCAGTGGGAGTGCCACTATGAACAGGCGCTTATCCAGCCGCCCCGTGTGGTGATGGATATTTGCCCCGGCAGCTTCGCCGCTGGAAGACGGCCGGGAGGCAACAAAGGCAATAAGAAATAACAGTACCCCCCAGAGAGCAGCTGCCCTCCGGGGGGATTACTTTTAGGATTCCGGCAGTTCTGTTTCCGGCAGCGCGTCCTCCTCCAAAGGAGGGGCAGCGTCCGGGATGCGCAGCGTAAGCGCCCCCAGGTAAAAGACTACATCAAAAAAGCTCCCGGTGATGAGAAGGTCCATGTTCTCCAGGTGGTTGACCGGGTTCAGGTAAATAATAAGCATATTGGCCAGGGCGCCCACCGCTATCAGCATCAGGACGCTTTTCAGGGTCTTTCCACGGAGGCGGCCCTTGTAATGGGCTACCCCGGTCCCGAAGGAGACCAGACAGCAGGCGCAGGTAATAAGGAGCACACCCATGGGGAGCCGCTCCAGCCCGTAATACAGGTGGTAGGCGATGGCAGAAACCCGCGCCGCCGAATAAAAGGTGAGCAGTATGGTTATGATGGATTTGGTCATAGATGCCTCCTAGTCGTTAAACAGGTCCTGCTGGCTTTCCACCAGTTCCCCCACCGTCCGGGTATCGCCGGTGAGCAGGGCAAAAACCCCCTTATACACCAGCATAGGGTCGTTGAGAAAGCGACGGCGTATGGCCTCGCATTCCCGCCGGGTGGGCATAAAGATGGAGAGGGACAGCAGGTCACTGCCGATATCCGGAATGGTGAGGGAGATCTGCCAGCCATCCTCTTTTTCCAGTATTTCAACCCGGTTTTCCCGCTGGCGGCGCACCAGGGTGAGGATGCGCTCCAGGGCCATCGCCGCCCGCTCCCGCACCGCCGGAGGCAGGTCCTTTTCAAAGGTATCGGAGATTCCCCGCCCCAGGGCGCTAAGAACAAAGCACGGCTCCCCCTGGTACTCCTGGGGGAGGATATGGCCGGAGCGGCGCAGGCTCTCCATCGTCTCCGCAAACTGGAAGTAGTTTACCAGCTCCTGCCCCTGAAGAGCGGCGTTTAATTCCTGGAAGGAAACCGGCTGTCCCGCTTGGTCAATCAGATAACAGATGAGAATCATCACCTCGTGGCTGGTGGTGACGCTGCCGGGACGCACCCCTTCGGTAAAGGCGTTGTATTCCAAAAGAAGGACCCTCCCTCGCCCAAAAAATGTTTACAATCTGTTTGTAGCATTCTGCCGGTGTTTATCGTATCATGGATAATACTATTTATTGTACCAAAAAATTGTGACAAAATATAGCCCATTAAGCAAAAAAATGCGGAGGATGTCTATGAATAGCGATCATGTAAAGAAAAACGGCGGCAAAAAACCGTTCCTGCTGGCTGTGGGGGCAGCCGGTTTTCTCCTCCTTTGCCTCGCCTGCCTGCCCCTTATCCGGTGGATGCTCCGCCCGGAGTTTGGTCCCTGGCTCCAGGGAAAGGTGGAGCTTCTGGGCCTGTGGGGGGTGCTGCTTCTGCTGGGGGTCCAAATCCTCCAGATTGTGGTAGCCATCATCCCAGGGGAGCCGGTGGAGCTGGCCGCCGGAGCGATGTACGGGGCGGTTGGGGGGCTTCTGCTCTGTCTGGCTGGGTGCCTTATCGGCTCGGCAGCGGTATTTCTCCTGGTGCGCAGGAAGGGAAAAGCCGCCTTTGACCGCACCTCCCTGGGCCAGCAGTTGGGGCAGTACCGGTTCCTTCAGGACGAAGCCCGTCTGGAAGGGGTTGTCTTTCTCCTCTATTTCATCCCCGGCACCCCGAAGGATATTCTGGTGTATGTCTGCGGCCTCAGCTCCCTTCCCTTGGGGCGATTCTTGTTCCTTTCCACCCTGGCCCGCATCCCCTCGGTGATCACCTCCACCTGGGCGGGGGCCAGCTTCGCCAGCAATAACCTGTGGCTGACGGTGGGAATCTTTCTCTGCACCGGTCTTTTGGGACTGGGAGGCATCTGGTTCCAGCGCCGCTACCTGGCAAAGAAGAACCGGGGGAAGGCCGCGCCTGGCGGGGAAGGATAGAAAAGGGTTGGAGAGTGTCTTGCAATCCCTGCCGGCTGCTGTTATACTGAAAGCGGAACAAAGCGTTTTATCATCAGAAAGGAGTATCTGCCATGTCCCTGCTGGTCAGTCTTTTCTACGCCCTCTGGGAATTCCGCCTTCCTTTCTTCCGCAGCTTTAGCCCGCTGGGGTGGCTGGTTCCGGTGGCCTTTCTGCTGCTTTTCCCTCTGTTCCACCGCCTGCGGGTCCAGGTGGACTTCCACCCGGAGCCAGAGGAGGAGGGGTTGGGGGGCAGTCTCCGGTTTATGGCAAGGCTCCTCCCCCTGGAGGATACGCTGTGTTTCCCCAAAAGGAGCCGCTGGTTTGCCTTGGGGTGCGCCGTCTTGCTGGCTGCCGACCTGGCCGGCTCCTGGGGGGAGGCTTTGCTTATCCTTTCAGGGCAGGGTTTGCCTTACTGGGCCGCCCTCCTGCTGAATCAGATCTCCGGCTGCGCCATGCTTTTGCTGCCGGTTTTCCACTGGCGGCTGCACCGGGACAGGGTCTCCGCCTGGGGGGATATTTTCTTCGCCGGGACGATGATCCTGCTGGGGGGCATCTATGAGGTCCACCACACCCTTTCGGACCCCAACGCCTACTTTGCCGCTCTGGGGCGCTATGCCCTTGTAAGCCTGCTCCTCACCCTGGCCTATGCCGGGGCGCTGGCCCTCTATCTCCGGTGGAGACGCCGGGGCAAGGCTCTGGCCGCCTGATAAACCAAATGTCCCCATAAAACTACCCCGCGCCTTTTTAGCGCGGGGCTTTTGCTGCCTATCTATAATGCTTTTAGAGCCTATTCAAAAACTCCCAGCCCACCGCCTTGACAGGTCTTTATCCGTCCTGCTGCGTTAAAAAATTTTGGAAGACACTAAGTATTCCGGTAATTTTTTACCTTGCAGGGTACAAAAATCCCTGCCAATTCGGTATACCTGGAGAACTTGAACAGGCGCTAAGACTCCAGGCAGTCACTTTCGCCCTTTGCGTAGGTAAGGCCGAAGGCCGTGCGGGGCGTGACAGCGGGGGCACCCCGTCGCTTTTCTTTTTGCTTCTTTTTCTTTTCCCGCGAAAAGAAAAAGAAGGCCGGGCGGCAGCCCAAAAGGTTCCCGCAGAAAGGAGAGAAGATGTATGCACTACACAGGGACCATCTGGCGGCCCCCCTACGAGGCGGGGTCGCTGCTGCTGGAGGTCACCGCCGGCTGCACCCATCACCGGTGTAAATTCTGCACCCTTTACAGGGAGCTGCCCTTCCCCTTCCGGATGAGCCCCCTGGAGACGGTGGAGGCGGACCTTTTGGAGGCCCAGACGGCCATGCGGAGCCTCCGAGAGGGGGAACTGCTTCTCCGGGGCCTGGGGGAGCGCCCCCAAATAAAGCGGGTGTTCCTCACCGGCGGCAATCCCTTTGCCCTGGAGTTCCGGCGGCTGCGGCGCATTGGGGAGCTGGTGCGGCAATACTTCCCGGAATGTGAAACCATCGGGTGCTTTGCCAGGGTTACCGACGTTGCCCACAAGAGCGGCGAAGAGCTGGAGCAGCTGGCCCGGCTGGGGTATAACGGCATCTCCATCGGGGTGGAAACAGGGGACGACAAGGCCCTTGCCTTTATGGACAAGGGCTATGAGGCGGCGGACATCCTGCGGGAAACCAAGCGGCTGGAGGAGGCCGGCATCGGCTACCACTTTCTGTACCTGGCGGGCATCGCCGGTGCCGGGCGGGGGAAGGAGGCGGCGAAGAGGAGCGCCGCCCTCTTTAACCAAACTCACCCCGGCATCATCGGCAGCTCGATGCTCACCGTCTTTCCCGATTCCCGGCTGCAAGGGGAGATCCAGGCGGGGAACTGGCGGGAGGCGGGGGAGCTGGAGAAGCTGGAGGAGCTCCGCGCCTTGGTGGAAGAGCTTTCCATCCCCGTCTGGTTTGCCACCCTGGGCTCCTCCAACGCAGTCTTTGTAGAGGGACGCCTGCCGGAGGAGCGGCAGCGGCTGCTGGGGGAGCTGGACCACGCCCTGGCAAAGGGAAGCGAAGGGGCCCTGCGCTCCTATCGGGAGGACTTTACAGCGGCGGGATGGTGATGCTCCGGGCGCCCAGCAGCTCTGTCTCCTCCCGGTGGTGGAGCACCGCCGCCACCGCCGCCCCGGCGAACCGCTCCCGAAGGAAGGCGGCCGCCCGTTCCCGGTTTTCCGGGTCCAGGCCGGTGAAGGGCTCATCCAGCAGCAGGAGGGAGCTGCCCAGGGCCGCCGCGCGGGCGATGGCAACCCGCCGGGCCATCCCGCCGCTGAGGGCAGCGGGGTAGCAGTCCCCCTCCTCCGCCAGCCCCAGGGGGGCCAGAAGGGCCAGAAGGGCCTTCCGGCTGGAACGGGGGGAGACCAGGGCCAGATTTTCCAGAACGGTGAGGGAGGGAACCAGACGGTTTTCCTGAAAGACCATGGAGACCCCCTCCGGGGGGATACCGGTGAGGCTCCCGGAAAGGGGCATTTCCAGCCCAGCCATCAGCCGCAGGAGGGTGGTTTTGCCGCAGCCGGAGGGGCCTGTCACTGCGATAGTCTCTCCAGGGGGCAGGGAAAGGGAGAAGTCCCGGAGGAGCATCCGGCCGGGGTAGCCGAAGGTGATATGGGAAAGCTCCATCAGCTCCCCTCCTTTCCGGGAAAGATACGGGCCAGCAGGGCCACCATCCCCCGCTCCAGGGCCACCGAAAGGAGGATGATGAATCCCGTCCAGGCGAAGAGATCCACCATTTCCAGGCTGGTTTTGGCGTCGTGAAGCTGCCGCCCGATGGAGCTGGGGGCGATGGCCAGCACCTCCCCGGCAATGCCCGCCTTCCAGGCGAAGCCGAGGCCCACCCGCAGGGCGGAAAGGAGATGGGGGAGAGCCGCCGGCAGGTAGACCGCCCGAAGGACAGCCTGGGGGGAAAGGCGGTAAACGCGGGCCATCTCCAGCAGCTGGCGGTCCGCCCCGGCGATGCCCTGGCTGGTGTTCTGCCACACCAGGGGCAGCACCATCAAAAAGGAGATGAAAATGGAAAGGTTCTCCCCCCGAAGCCACACCAGGGCCAAAATGACAAAGGAGGCCACGGGGGTGGCCTTCACCGCCGCCATGGCCGGGGCCAAGAAGGCCCCCGCCGGGGGGAAGCAGGCGGAAAGGACCGCCAGCAGGCAGCCCAGCGTCACCCCCAGAAGAAAGCCCAGAAGGATTCGCCCCAGGGAGTGGCCGCAGGCCAGCCAGAAGCGCCCCTCCCCCAGGAGAGCCGCCATCCGCCCCAGCACCGGCAGGGGGGCGGGAAGGAGCAGTTCTTCCCCCACCAGGAGGGCCGCCCCCTGCCACAGCAGCAGCCACAGGCCGGGAATCCAGGCCCGGCGGAGGATAGGAAGGGTGTCCATGGCAGAGCCTCCTTTCATGGTTATTTATGCCTATCTGGGCTACCGCCATCTCCGTGCTAAGAGGTCCGCCTTCTTTTTCTTTTCACGGGAAAAGAAAAAGAAGCAAAAAGAAAAGCGGACAAAGTATTTAGAAGCTGTACCAATAGCCGAAGCGTGCAGATTTGCCGTCAAGATACATGCGGTGGCTATTGGTACAGCTTCTTACGCCACAGTAGATCGCTCCGAAATCTGCGTGCGCAGAAAACGTACTCTTTTATTGAGAACAGGGGTTGACAACCTTCCTTTTATGTGGTATATTTATAACAACAAGAGCGAAATACACCACATTTTTAAGGAGGACGATTTCTATGACCAAAGAAGTAAAACCAAAAATTAACTGTTTGGGATTCCTGTCACTGCTGTCTCTCATTGCGCTCCTTGGATGGAGCACCGGCAACGAAGGGCTGTATGGCTTCTTCGGCTTCGCCTACTACCTGCGCTATTTCTGGGTTTTGCCAGATGAGCTGTTCCGGCAGAACCTGCAAAAGGCCGCCACCTGCGCCTTTTTGACAGAGCTGCTTGCCCTGGTGCCCTTTATGTTCCTTTGCACCGCCTTTTCCGACGGCTGGCGGGCTGTCCCCGCCGCCTTCGGCCTCAGCTTTGCCGCCGCCATCCTGGTCTTTACCATCGCCCTGCTGGTGTTGGAGTGGCGGGAGCAGAGGGGAGCGGAGCCATGATTCACAACCGGATGAAGGAGCACCGGGCCCGCCTTGGGCTGAACCAGGAGGAGCTGGCAAGGCGGGTGGGGGTGCGGCGGGAGACCATCGGCAACCTGGAAAAGGGGAAATACAATCCCTCCCTGGTGCTGGCCTGGAACATCGCAGGGGTGTTCGGGGTGCCCATCGAGGAGGTCTTTACCGTGGAGGACGAGGAATAAAGCTGCAATCCAGAAGACGGTGCAAAAGCACAGCCTTCTGGCCTTTTTTATCCCAGGTAATACAGCCCCTCATCCGGCAAAGCTCCCCCCACCGACTTGGGGTCGGCGGCGTGGAGCACCGCCAGGAAGCCGGAGGCGGTCTTTTTCATTTCCTCCCCGGAATCGCCGGGCAGAAGCGGGGCAGGAACCTCCTCTGCGGGGGCCTGGTCCCCCGACCAGGCATTCCCCCGCAAATGTCCACTCAGTGAAGAAAAAGCGGACGCCCCTCTCTGAAAAAAGTCCTTGACATGGAGTGGGCTCCAGGTAGTACACTCTTCATACATCACATATCCAAAAGGAGAGTGCATCATGGTATACCGTACATTGGGCCGCACCGGCCTCCAGGTCAGCGAGATCGGCATGGGCTGCGAGGGGTTTGTGGACAAGTCCTGCGAGGAGGTTCTGGCCTTTGTGGACCGGATGGAGGCCCTTGGCGTCAACTGCGTGGACCTCTACACCTCCAACCCGGAGGTGCGCTCCAACCTGGGCCGGGCCCTGCGGGGGCGGCGGGAGAAGTTTGTCCTCCAGGCCCACCTGTGCTCCGTCTGGAAGGACGGGCAGTACAAGCGCACCCGGAACATCGACGAGGTCCGGGCGGGCTTTATGGACCAGCTGGAGCGTCTGGAGACAGACCGGGTGGAGATCGGCATGATCCACTACGTGGACTCCCTGCCGGACTGGGACACAGTAGTGAACGGCCCTGTCCTGGCCTACGCCCGGGAGCTGAAGGCGGCGGGGAAGCTCCATCACGGCGGCGGACAGTTCGATTATGGGGAGTTCGGGGTCTGGGTGTGACGGGAGACCTGGCCGCTGTCTCAGCGGAAACAGCCGTCTGACTCCAGAGACGGCAGCAACACGTCCTCGATAAAATCTACACGGTCAAATACCCGT
>OFGH01000453.1_pt1 | contig 37127 bp, 37 predicted proteins | sample 1521721 | NCBI WGS metagenome assembly OFGH01 (sample SAMEA3504132, study PRJEB24116) | mouse gut metagenome | biome: mouse gut; feature: mouse-associated habitat; material: faeces | place: Denmark | collected 2011
CCTCACTGTTGATTACGCTTGCGGTATTTTCTATATGTTTTAATGGGGGCATATTCTTGGAACTTTACTATTTAATCAAGGAAGAACCATATGATTATGCTGTTTTAGCCGGGGAATCAGGAGAGAAGCTTGATGAAAGCAGGATACGCTCCTTTGCAGAAGAAAGCGGTATTTCTTTAAACGAATGGCATTCGTTGGATATGCTTCTGCTGGGACGGGAGCATCAGTATATGGACGTTTCAAGAAATGAGTGGGCATCGGAAATTGTTGTTAATGTGTCAGATTTTAATGCACTCTCCGGCATGAACCTGTCTGTTCCGGATGACGGATATATTTACTTTCAGGATTCCGATGATTCCATGTTTCAAACCTGCTCGGAAGATAGAGGACTGTTTTATAATCCATGTATAAAAGAAGACTTTACATTGCAAAAAATTAAACTGGTCTCAAAGGAAAGTGTACTGAATGAAACTGCAAAGATAAATTCCTTTGCAGTCGTCAGTGATAATACTTTTTACAGAATAAGTGATACTTTGGATTCCTCATATAAAATGACCTATCACCTGTTTCGTGGCAGTAATCCCGAAAACAGCAGTGAATTAAAAAAAGACTTCTGGCAGAGATTGTAGCGTTAAACGATGGGGAGATATTTGTGAACTGGCAGGATCAGGCTATTAAAGATAAAATAAAGAACTATGAAGATATTTATATTCCTTATGATGGAAACGAACTGTATGCTGCCCGCCGGTGGGAATTTTACCCTTACGCAAAACAGACGCAGTTTGATGTCCAGATGGAGGCGGGCGCAGTTTACCTGATCCTAATTTTCTTTATTGCCGTTATCGCATGCGTATCGGCAACGATGATAATGGGATTAAAAATTGCAGGAACGATAATGCAGGATACAGAAAGTTATAAGAAAGCGATGTATCTTGGGCTAAAAGAAAATGACCTGAAAAAGCTGATTCGGAAACAGATAGGGTTAATTTATTTTTTCCCTGTAATATGCGGCTGTGCCACAGCATCTTTTGTGATAAACCGCTTTATGGAGGCATCTTCTATCATACATGTCCGTGAGATTACGCTGGCTGCTATTGGAATATCGTTAATGGTAATCTTAATACAACTTATCATTTTCTTTTTCCTTCAGAAGAAACTGGTTGTTTCGACATCTGAGATAGTATATGAAAGCAGATGACGGGATCGGAATACACGATAATATGTGGTATTTGCGGAATAGAGGGTCTTGTTATAAACATTACTATCATAGATACCCAGATTTTGTTCCATGTAATTGGAGCAGTATTGCTTTTCTTCTGATGGTCATAATGAGGGCTGCCAAGTTTTGGACAGCCCTAAAGGAATGATGCCTTCTAAGGTTTCGCGGAAAAAACCTCAAGGCTTCTCTTAAGTATTCCGTTCATATATGCGATTGCAGTTCCGTAATTCGTAATGGGAACGACTGCATCTTCGGCGCATTTCATTCGGTATTTCATTTCCCGTTCATTTAACGTGCATCCGCCGCAGTGGATGATAAGGCGGTATTTATCTAACTCCAGCGGAAATTCTGTTCCGCTGGTAAACTCAAAGTTCAAATCTTTTCCCGTAAAGTTTTTAAGCCAGGCAGGCAGCTTAACTGTGCCGATATCATCGCATTGGCGGTGATGGGTACAGCCCTCGGATATAAGGATGGTGTCGCCGTCCGTAAGGCTGTCAATAAATTCTGCGCCTTTCACCAGCATATTAAGATTTCCCTTATATCTTGCAAATAATATGGAAAATGAGGTCAGCAAAACATTGTCCGGAACAATCTTTGCCACTGTCGGAAAAGCCTGGCTGTCTGTGATAACAAGAGCCGGAGGGTTCCCGAGCTTTTTCAGCGTGTCTTCAAGTTCTGTCTCGCGCACCGTGACAGAAACCGCGCCTGCCTCCAAAAGATCCCGGATGGTCTGCTGCTGCGGAAGGATAAGCCTGCCTTTCGGTGCGGCTTTGTCGATTGGTACGACAAGTACAACAAAATCCATAGGAGAAACCAGGTCACGGACGATATGCCGTTTTGATTCGTCCGAGGGAACCAGGCGGGCGATGCGCTCTTTAAGCTCATGAATCTGAGATTTGTCAAAAGCGCTGACCCACAGGAAATCTTCACTGTTTTCAGTATTCGTTTTTCCATGTAAGGAATCTGCATGGTCGGGAAAAAGGTCAGACTTGTTAAGTACAACCAGATAAGGTATCTTTTTCTCCTTGATCCGATTCAGAATCTTTGCATCCTCTGTTGTCATCCCGGCAGAGCCGTCCACAACGAGAAGGGCAATGTCCGTCTTATTGAGCATCTGGTAAGCTTTCTGCACCCGCAGCTTACCAAGCTCCCCTTCATCATCGAGCCCCGGCGTGTCAATCATCACGACAGGCCCCAGCGGAAGAAGTTCCATCGCCTTAAGAACCGGGTCGGTGGTCGTTCCCTTCCGGTCAGACACGATTGCCAGAGATTGTCCTGTCAACGCGTTGATGAGGCTGGATTTCCCGGCGTTTCGCCTCCCGAAAATCCCGATATGAACCCGCTCTGAAGATGGTATACTATTCAAACCCATATTAAAAACTCCTTATCATTCACAAAACACTTAAAAGCGGAAATCCCGTCTGTTATTTTCACGGATAAGTTTCAGATTTTCCAGCACAGTCTGTCTTGCCTTTTCGTTTGGCACATTCAGCACTTCTTTATCAATCAGTTTGTCTCCCAGCGCCTTTGTTGCCGGAGACGCATAATCCATCAGGTATTCTTCCAGGGTCATCAGTGCGTTTGGATGGCAGCAGTTTTGAATCTGTCCTTTTTTGCACAGTGACATAAAGCGGTCGCCGGTTCTGCCCTCCCGGTAACATGCCGTACAGAAACTTGGGATATAATCCATCTCCATCAGCCAGTGTACAACTTCGTCGAGGGTGCGCCCGTCGATAACGTCGAACTGCTCAGACTTTTCGTCCTCCGGCTCCGGCTCGCAGTAGCCGCCCACACTGGTCTTAGAGCCTCCGCTGATCTGGGAGATGCCAAGGTGCAGCACCCGCTCCCTTGTCTTCTGGCTCTCTCTTGTAGAGATGATCATGCCGGTGTAAGGAACGGCGATTCGGATACAGGCAACGATTTTCGCAAAGGTGTCGTCGTCAATCCCGTTTGTAAATGAGCTTGCGTCGATGTCGTCTGCATTTCTGAGCCTCGGAACGCTGATGGTGTGGGGGCCTACTCCGAAAGCTGCCTCTAAATGCTCCGCGTGCATGAGGAGTCCGGCAAATTCATAGCGGTACTTGTCGAGGCCAAAGAGAACGCCGATTCCCACGTCGTCAATGCCGCCCTCCATGGCGCGGTCCATGGCCTCGGTGTGATAGTCGTAATCATGTTTCGGCCCTGTGGGGTGGAGCGTCAGATAGCTCTCCTTGTGGTAGGTCTCCTGGAACAGGATATAAGTGCCGATTTCCGCCTCCTTAAGCAGTCGGTAGTTGTCTGTGGTGGTGGCGGCGATATTGATGTTGACACGGCGGATGGCGCCGTTTTTATGCTTGATGTCATATACCGTTTTAATGCTGTCAAGATAATATTCCATCGTGTTATGCACCGGGTCTTCCCCTGCCTCAAGGGCCAGCCGCTTATGCCCCATGTCCTGCAAAGCAATAACCTCCCGGCGGATGTCCTCCTGGGATAGCTGCTTTCGCGGGATATGCTTATTTGTCGCGTGGTACGGGCAGTAAGTGCAGCCGTTGATGCAGTAGTTGGAAAGGTATAACGGCGCAAAGAGAACGATGCGGTTTCCGTAGAAATCTTTTTTAATCTGCTCTGCCAGCCGGAAGATTTTTTTATTTAATTCCGGGCTGTCGCAGGCCAGCAGTACAGATGCCTCCCGGTGGGTCAGTCCTTTGCGGTTTTCAGCCTTTTTTATGATGGATTCCACAAGCGTTAAATTATCTTTGTTCAAGTCCGCGTAGGCCAGGGTGTCCAGAATCTCCTCATGGTTGATAAAATCGTCAGCATGTTTTGAATTTACGTCGTACATGGTGTACCTCCTTATAAAATAATACGTTAGGCGTTTGCGAAACGCCACAAGCCGCATAAATACGGCATTTTTTTTTACTAAAAACAAATAACTCCTCACTGGATATGGTATAATAGAGTTGTCTAAAAACTATAAACTACCATCCAAGAAAGGAGTTATTCTGATACCTATGATACCATATAAACAGCTTTCTTTGGCAGATATTTTTCAAGATTGCCAAAATAAATTTGATCATGACAAACCTGCGTTTCTTTCTCTATTGGAAACCCATATCGACCTTGATGAAATGATCCCGGTTTCTTTTAGAAATCATTTTTATGCATCAACGGGTAGAACCCGTAAATACCCTTTGCATGCTTTCCTATGGGCTTTGATCATTCAGCGTATTTTCTCTATCCCTACTGATCAGCTCCTCTTAACTTTCCTCGCTTATTCCAAGCCCCTTCGTGAGTTCTGTGGTTTTACTAAAGTCCCGGATGCTTCTAAAATCACCCGGTTTAAGCAGGACTTTTTAGAGGATTTACAGCTCGTATTTGATAACCTTGTTGACGTTACCGAACCGATCTGCCAGGCTATTGACCCTGCAAAAGCGGATATGACCATCTTTGATTCTTCCGGTATTGAAGCCTTCGTTGCCGAAAATAACCCCAAATACGCGAATCGGATTATTAAGCAATTAAAAGCTTATGCCAAATCCAGAAGGCTCGGTAAAGACTACAATCCTTATGCTGCCGCGTACAGCTCCATGCCGTCATGCGCCTCTGCCAATCCGCAAATCAAACAGCTTTATGTTAATGGACATTTCTGTTACGTCTTTAAGTTTGGCATTATTACTAACGGTTTAGGCATTATTCGCCACATTTCCTTTTACAACAGGGATTTTATGACGGCACATCCTGATATATCTGTTGACAAAAAGTCAGATTCACCGGATGAAGATAAATGCGCCCATGATTCAAAGCTTCTCATTCCAACCCTGAAAGACTTCTTCCATAAACATCCCTTAATCAATCCAAAGGTTTTTCTTGGAGATGCAGCATTTGATTCCGCATTGCTTTACAAAGATCTGTTATCTGGCAATACATTTGGAGAAAACAGACATTTTTCTAAAGCATACATACCGTTAAATCACAGATCTCAACTCAAAAGTGATGATTATACAATAAACGGTAATGGCATTCCGTGTTGTCCCAAGGATTCTTCTCTTCCGATGCGCTCAGAGGGAACTGCCACCCGAAAGAATGGGTTGGTCCGATATAAATTCTCCTGCCCGAAAGTGAAATGGATAAAAGATCCTGTTACAGGGAAACAAAAACGGCAATGTCAATGTGAACTGCCCTGTACAGATTCACCATCCGGCCGAATGGTATACGTTTATCCCGAAAAGGATTTCCGCTCTTATCCCGGCACTCTCCGTGGTACGCAGGAATGGGACAATACGTATAAAATACGGACTGCTGTAGAAAGAGACATTCATCATATAAAGGAAAATCTTTGTCTTGCAGATAGGCGTACACAGAACGAAAAGACTATGCATGCTGATTTAATCCTTGCCGGCATCACACAACTCATTACGGTTGTCCTTGCAGATAAGATCAAACACCATGAATACCTCCGTAGCTTGAAACCTCTCATTGCATAGGACTTACCAGCTTCAAAAAGCCTATGGCTTATTAAAGTGCGCCTAAATTATCCGGCTATCCCCTTTTTATTTCAAAATTCGTGCATAGTACCAATTCTTCCTTGTTTTGGTTCAAGATTGCGAACGAGCTTAGCGAGTTTCGCAATTACCTATTATTTCATTTTTTTACTACACATAGTCAACTTAAAACAAATCAGCATAACTGCTATGCCAATACACACTAATGTTTTTTTCATGAATACCACCCCATCTTTCGATCGCTTTTGCATTTTCATCCCTTTTGTTCTAGATTACCAACCTCTTTTTCGCTCTGCTTTTTTTGGCTTCCTTTTTGCTTTTACATTGGGAAGTTTTTCTGAATGTGTAAAAGCATTTAACAGTACAACAGAAAGCAACACCGTGAGAATTAATATGATGATTGCCGGAAAGGTCTGATAGGAAACAGTATCATATTCTGCACCACAATACGGATCAAACAAAATCATTGCAGCCTTGATCGGAAACCAATTTAGCAAAGAGCCCTCAAAGGTTCCAAAATAACCATATACGAATGCGACAGCAACACCAATCAGGCTACTTCCAAAAAGAAATGTATTGATAATAATGAGTGGAAGTACCGAAAGGTAAATTAAAATATTTGTGGCTATGATCCGCCCCGTGGCGATCATAATGCTGTATGCTGACATTCCGGGGAAATGCAGGAGCAGATTCATAATAACAGCGAGCGCAGCGTTGATAAGGCTGAAAGCTATGGAGAGAAAAAAAAGAAGCTCAAATTTTCCAATCAACAGCTTTTTAAAGTCAACCGGAACCGTTAAAATTGATTTCAGAGTGTCGTCCGTTGTCTCCCTCGAAATAACAAAGGAGGCTGTCAGCATAATTACCACAGGAAAAAAATACGTACAATTTTGCTGAACCACCTGATGAACAAAATAGTTAAAATCCCAGCCGACAGAGGTACTGGCCGTCGAGTAAAAATAACTCATAAATACGGAGAGAAACATCATAGCGGCTCCGGCCTTGATTACAGAATAGCGTTTTATTTTCCAAAATTCAGTTATAAGATTATCCATTTCATCACCTCGTCCATTTCTTATAAAAATGCAGCATGAGCAGTATCGAAAAAACCAGCGTTATCCCCAGTACAGCAAATGCCCAAATATCGGAGGGAAATAACAAATAAGCTGCTTCTGAAAGATATCTGTCCGCCAAACGTCCCATCATTTTTTTGCTGCTCCAATTCATTACACATAAAGTCGGAAATAGATTAATTACCTTTACCAGCGATAAATTCACTTCAACCAGCGATAAAACACTCCAGTTCAAAATCGCATAGAAGAATGAAAGAAGCGTGGAAATCAAATAGGATTTGTTGAAATAGATAATGAAAACGATAACCGGCAACGTGGCAATCGTAATTCCTATTCCAAAAACAAGACTGAATACCAGCTTAAATCCAACATCATAAATGATTCCCGCCTTTAAAACCCATGTAAAGAAAATCATAAATACAGTATTGCAAAGGGTATAAAAAAGCCCATAAATCAATACAACGAATAATTTTGCCGCAATCAGCCGTGACGTAGTGACCGGAATTACACATAGATTTTTGAAAGTATCATTATCCCTCTCCATAAAGAACAGTATGGAGGCTAGAATACCCAACAGACACGGTTCCAAAAAAACCAGACCATATCCAAGCATCATGGTATAAGATAAATCGAACCGTCCTTTCAAAAATTCCACACTTGTATCATTTCCCATTTCCATTTTAGAAGTGTAAACCACAATAAGAGGGAACAGCAGAGATAGCAATATAATAAAGGGCACAATTTTTTTACGCTTCAATTTTGCAAACTCACCAGCTATCAGGTTAAGCAATTCCCTCACCCCCTGTTACTTTCTTAAAATAATCTTCCAAAGTGTCTTCACAAAGGTGCGCTTCAAACACCTCCAGGCCATTTTCTACAAATGCACGGGTAATCGCTGCAGTCGGCAGATTGACATCCAGCAAATGGATATTATGCTGATCAGTAATCTTAAAATATCTTGTCTGAAACATTGTTTCAAAAATGCGGGCGGCTTGTTTGCTGTCGGATACTGTAAAATGGATATAATGACGGTTTTTCTGTTCTAATTCAGCAAGACTTTCTTCTTCCAGCAGCTTACCATGATCAATAATGCCGATATCATCTGCTAGGAGAGCAATCTCCGAAAGAATATGGCTGGAAATCAAAATGGTCTTTCCCCTGACATCACATAATTCTCGGATAAAAGAACGAACCTCTGCAATCCCGATAGGGTCAAGCCCGTTAATCGGTTCGTCGAGAACCAGTACTGCCGGATCGTGCATGACAGCCAGCGCAATCGCAAGCCGCTGCTTCATTCCAAGAGAGTATTGCGAAAACAGCTTTTTATCCTGATACGGCAGATTAACAAGTTCCAGTGCGCTCCTAATGTAGTTGGAACCTTTCAGCCCACGCAGCTTCGCAAAAATTTTCAGATTTTCCGTTGCGGTCAAGTTGGGATAGAAGCCGGGGGATTCGATCAAACAGCCCACACGCGGAAGAATTTTCTTCTCGTTTCCATAAATAGGCTTTCCGAAAATCTTCACTTCGCCGGATGTGGGAGCCGTCAGACCTAACAACATTTTCATAGTCGTGGTTTTTCCTGCACCATTTCGTCCCAACAGACCATAAATACGCCCCTTCTTTACATGGATACTTAAATCAGATACGCTGGCCTGTTCTCCATACATTTTTGTCAGGCTGCAGGTTTCAATAATGTAATCACTCATAGATGTTATACCTCCTTTTTGATTCACATTGATTGTAACATGGCATCCTTGAGGGTATCTTGAGTTAACCTTGAATTTACCTTGAGATTTCAAAACATGAATAGGATATTTTCATCTTTTGAGCTATAATAAGGGACAAAGAAAAGGAGGTGCCGTATGAAAGATAAAAGCATTCTTGCTGTCGACGATGAATCAGAGCTACTTAAAATGCTCCAATCGGTTTTTTACCGTGCCGGGTACACCAAAATCACCACTGCTTCTTCTGGGAAAGAGGCATTAGCGATATTTCGGGAAAATCAACCCGATATGGTAATTCTTGATGTGATGATGCCGGGCATTGACGGTTTCACTGTATTAAAGGAAATACGAAAAACGAGTACGATTCCTGTTCTCATGCTTACAGCCCGCGGAGAAGCCGATGATAAGTTTTTAGGATTTGAAAACGGAGCTGATGATTATCTTATAAAACCTTTTTTGCCCAAGGAGTTACTTCTGCGTGTTCAGGCAATCTTAAACCGCGCCTATCCTGAAAAGGAACGTATTGTATATCTGGAAGCTTCAACCGTTAATTTAGATAAGGCCGAAGTTTATCGTGGGGATGAAGTGTTTTCATTGACTGCAAAAGAATTTACGCTATTTGAAAAGTTATTTGAAAACTCCGGAAGGATTGTAACCACAGGTTCACTATGCGAAACTGTCTGTGGGGAATTCTGGCAGGGATATGAAAATACTCTTGTGACACATATACGCCACTTAAGGGAAAAGATCGAGGCCAATCCGTCAAAACCTGTTTCCCTTTTAACCGTAAAAGGATTAGGTTACCGGCTCCACATTAAGGGGGCGGAAAAATGAAACCAATTGACCGCTTCTTTCGCCGCTATATATTATCAGTCATCAGAATACTGCTGCTGTTTTTTGTAATCAACATTGTATTAATAGGAATCCTTTTTCTTACTTCCTATCTGAATGGTGTTAAGGACTCCGTTTTTCCAATGGAACGGTTTTCAAATCTTATTGAACAAAAGAACGGGGCATTCGCAGTTGATCCGGAAGCAAATGACATCTTAGCACAGACGGATGCTTGGGCTATGCTGATTGACGATGAAGGTGCTGTCATTTGGGAAAGCGGTCTGCCAGAAGGACTTCCCCTTAAATACTCTGCATCTGAAATTGCGATGTTCAGCAGATGGTATCTGAAGGACTATCCCGTTAAAATCTGGAATCATCCAAATGGACTTTTAGTTGTGGGATTTCAGCCGGGCACAATCAGCCAATACTATTTCTCGTTCAAAACCAGATATTTCTGGCTTGTTCTTTTCATCTGTCTGGCTGCATTGGTCATCAATATCGGTGTTATGATTTTCTTATTTTTACGTAATACCAGAAAAATCGAAACTGCAATGCGGCCAATCCTGGCTGGCATCCAAAAACTGTCACAAGGGGAAACATTTCACTTAGAGGAAAAAGGTGAACTTGCTGAAATCAATACAGGATTAAACCATGCCAGTGACTATCTGGCAAAAAAGGATAATACGCGTGCTGAATGGATTCGTGGAATATCTCATGATATCCGTACGCCACTTTCTATGATTTTAGGTTATTCCAGTGAAATAGAAGATAACCCTGACTTACCAGCAGCAACCAGAAGACAGGCTGAAATCATACGAAAACAAAGTGAAAAGCTCCGTACATTGGTTGCAGATCTAAATTTAACAACAAAATTGGAATACTCTATGCAGCCCTTCCGCATAAAGCCGCTTGATCCTCTTGAACTGATCCGGCAGGTGATAAGCGAATTTCTAAATAACGGACTTCCGGAGGGCTATGAATTAGAGCTGTCTGGAACTGACACAGATATAAAAACTTTCCTATACGGCGACAATTTCCTGCTTAACCGGATGCTGCACAATCTAATACAAAACAGCATCACACACAATCCTGGTGGATGTCAGATAACCGTTTCTGTAAAAATGGACAACAGAATCTGTACGTTTTGTGTCGCAGACTCTGGGTGCGGAATCAAGGAATCATACCTGGCATTACTGAATAACGATACCAGTATTCCCAGTTCCCAGACGGAAACAGCCGAAGCAGAACACGGATTGGGGCTTAAAATCGTAAGACAGATTGTAAAAGTACATTATGGAGATATCCAATTTTCAAACATTACACCTCATGGTCTGAAAACTGAAATTCACTTGCCTGATAAATTCAAAGGATAATTATAAAGCCCCAGAACAGCTTCAAATGCCGCCTGGGGCTTTTCATACGCTTTATTTCACCTCAAGTTTAGAGAGTTCTTGCTAATACTTTAACGGTTCTTTATAACTATTCCTCTCTTAAATCGCTGTAATTTCACAGTTATTAATTATCTCAACCAACCAGCGATATTAGTCGCCACGACAATACTGGCTACTATGCCAATTACCAGCGCATGTTTCTTCCATGTCAAACGTAGATATCCAACAAACTCACGTATTAAAGCATTTAGCGTAAAATACCATTTCGTTTTTGCCCCAAATCCAACACACTTTAACCCTTGCTGTTTTGCCAGAATTAATGCTCTGAACACATGATAAGCCGTTGTGACGATAACAATTTTAGGAGCCTCTTTATCAATCAATTTCCTTGAAAACAGTAAATTTTCTTCTGTTGATACAGATTTTTGTTCCATTATGATACGCTCTGCATCTACACCTTTACCTACTGCATATGCAGCCATAGCCACGCTCTCTGGAATATCCTCTCCAGGTCCCTGCCCACCGGACATAATCAATACAGCATTAGGATTGGAATACAGCAATTCCATTCCTCTTTCAATCCGGGCCGCAAGTAACGGTGTGACCTTCTTTCCAATGATTCCAGATCCCAGAACAACAATATAATCTGCATTTCTGTTCTTTTTCAGATGAATAAGGTTAAGAATTGCAGAAAGTGAATACATAGCCATCAATGATAATACATATACTGCCGAAAAACTGATGATAACATAGAGCATTGTACTTAATGTATTTTTTCTTAAATTGCCAATCATCGGCCAGACAGACAGGTAGACATATAACAAGATAGAGAACAGCATCGACAATAAATTTGACGGTTTCACTCCTTCATGTTTGATGACTTTTATTCCCTCGATGAAAAACATGACGATCAAAGCTGCCGGAAACATAAGCATACAGCCTATCGCCAAAACAAACAGGAGAATCAGTATTCCAATTACCACGTCATGTGCTGCCAGCCACCTGGAATATTCAGATAGAATAAAAAACAAGGAAATAGACAAACATATCATCATGAAGAAAAAAGAAACCCCGCTCCATAACGTTCTGGGTTCACGTGCCATTATTCCTGCAAATATACAAAATAATATGAAAAATATAAAAAATGTAAATTGCCACATAGATGCCTCCTATAAAAACGAACATTTTCTATACAAACTGAAAGACTTATATAATGACTTCAATGAGATTTACAGCTATTATCATTGTTAACATCTGTTTGGTCTTTCAGTTGCTATTCAATCCCGGACAGCAGAATTTTACCATAATCCATTGAATAATGCCACAGAATAGCCAAATTAGCGTTTTCCAGTTTATACTATATCCTCAAAACAGTTTATTATAAAAAAATTGACCCCATAATCAGACCTCAAACCCCACTGAACTCCAGATTCTCTGAGCGTCTGCAACCCGCAATGCCCTGGATCTCTTTCCAGAATGCCTCGTAGATTTGATCTTTCTCTAGTCAGTCTCCCCTCCTGCAATCCTCTCCGCTTCCTCCAGCAGAAAGTTCGGTATCTCCTCCAGCAGTTTCAACGCTATCTCTTGCTTCAAATCCTCATCCACGTAACTCTTTACACTGCCGTCCGACTGCTTCTCTTCCACTGTGGCAAGCTCTGTCATATAATCATCGTAATATGCCATAATCTTTTCTGTTGCCCATTTCTCCCCGGCAACAGCTGCTTTGATAATTTCATAAGTCAATGAATTCTGCTGTTCTTCCATGCCTGTACCTCCAAGTTGATATACTGCTTACAGCATACCATATCTGTGCGAAAAAAGCACCCGCCAGTCTCTGCTGACAGATGCTCTCACTCCCCAAGTAGGTATTCATAATCTGCTTTTTCCTTGGGGACCACACGCTTTGGGATTTTGTCCATTTCTTCTTTATACGCCTGAAAAAATCCAACATCCATCAAAGTGTGCTGAAAATCCTTTCCCTTTGCCTTATCGCTTCTCTCCCGGAATTCTTCTCCATAGTCCTTTTCGTATACTTCATTTTCCATGTTTCGCACCCTTTCCTGTAGAACAATTTATCACTACGGGTAGGATGTTACCATAGATTTCTTATTATTCGTTGTCATGAAAGATAACTTTCTAGGTCTATATTGATAAGTTTTTCAAACGCATCATATGATGATAGTTTTATTTTACATTCCCATCAAAAAAGGAAAAGCAACAAACATTTTGTCTGTTGCTCCCTCTATCAACCGGAAGTTGTCATTCTATAAGTTCCGATGACAAACCTTTCATCATATCATTGTATACTGAACTCCCATCAAGAATGGTTCCAAATGTATCAACCCAGAATGGTATATAGTCACATCTATTTGCTACCATCTGCGAACCAATATTCGTTATAAAATCAGAATAGAATGGAATAATATTTCGTGTCAGTAATTCTTTGGTCAATCCCTTCGCTAAATACGTTCCCAATCGGGCATTTCTATATTCTTCCATAATATCTATACCTCCTTCCCAAAAACTGATTAGCTGCTTGCGCTTTCATATCTGTGTACGCCATATGTCCAAAAAGACAAGGCAAAAAACGTAAAAATGCACACGATCGCCACCCCGAAAAGGAATCCTTTTGCCGACAATGCCCCTGTTACTGCCTGCGTTGGCAGCGTCGCAATGATTCCGTACGGCAATACACAGTAAAAAATAAACTTATAGATTCCATAAAAAGCGATCCCCGGTATTTTCAGACACAAATCCACAGCCGTATTCTCTATTTTCATCAGGTTATCTACATAGAACACAAAAAAGGCAAAGCACCGTATCAGAAGCTCCATATCGTAGTACAGTATGGTCATTAGTAAAACCAGAAACAAATATCCAATGATATTCGCATACGAAAGATTCACGCCGCTTTCTCTCACCCCATATCCAACGATACAGGCACTGAAGATCAGAAGCGGTATGGCGCCCGGATCTACTTTTTCAAAGGTGATCCGCAATAATGGATTCACTGGTTTGGTCAGATATAGATCCAATTCTCCTGTCTGTATTTTGTCTGGTAAGGATATTACCCCAAAAAAGCAAATGGTCATGTTCAGGGCATCAATCAGGGAAAATGTTCCAATAAAAATAAGGATTTCCCCATGCCCCCATCCACGGATACTGTCCACATGTCCGTAAATTGCCTCGAAAGCGAAAAGTTGAACCAGAAAATAACTGGTATTAATGAAAAACGGCGCAAAGAATCCCAACCGAAATGTCATGATATGGGATAATCTGAATTTGATCAGTTCTGATATAAATTTTAAATTATGTTTCATATTCCTGCTCCATCATATTTGATTCGATCATGTTCATAAGTTACCTGATTTAAAACAAGAAAGACCATGCACCACACACTTAAGACGATTAAGCCTGTGACTGCTTCCTCCTCACATTTCCCTATAAACAGCATACTGGGAAGATATGTGACATAATAGAAAGGCAGAAATTTCATGCCTGCTGTCATCCATTCCGGTAAAAGAGCAAGGGGAATCACCGCCCCGGTCACAAATGCGGAAAGGTTATCTTTTATCATGAGAAAGATGCTGATCTCCTCAAATTTCAAGGTCAAAATCCCAAGAAAGTAATTGAGCAGCGCCATAAACAACAGTCCTAAAACAACCATGATACTTCCGCATAACAGGATCTTTATATTGGCTGTATGCACAAATGGAATCCGGAACAAATAAAACCACAGAAACGTTGCTAAAAAACCAATGCCCGCAGAAAACGCAATCTTCCCTGCTTCCATCGCCACAAAATACCCCTGTGTCTGTACCGGTATCACCATATATTTTGAAAAGGTACCATTTCTCAGCATACCGGTCATCTGCCGACTGATCTCCGCAGATTTTTCCAACTGGAATAAATAGGAGCTTATGATATAGTAAGAAATCATGGCCTGAAATCCCAAGCCCGCGATCTGCTCTTTACCCTCAAACAGAATACTCCATAAGATCCATGCAAACAGTATCTTCGCCACCGCCAGAATCACGTCTACTAAGGTATCCGACCTCCAGATCAGCTGTGCTTTCATGTATGCCTTGGCAATTTCTAAATATTTCTTCATGTCCTATACCTCCTTATAGATACGCTCCACGACTGAGCCTATTTCTTCTTCCTCAATTCCAATATCCCGGATCGGATAATGACCGATATAAGATTCCAGAACTTTTTCTGCGTTCTGTTTTGGTATTTCAAGTACCAGTTTGTCATTCGCTTTTTCCAATACTCTGCAATCATCCGACACATCAGGCTCTACACTGTGTTCAAAGTATATCGTCATTTTCTTACTCTTTTGATAATTTTCAAATAACATATCCGTACCGCCGTCATATATTTTTCTGCCGTGATTCACGACTATGGAACGTTTACACAATACCTTAATATCTTCCATATAATGCGAGGTAAGCAAAATGGTAGTTCCTCTTGACTCATTCACATCTTTTAAGAAAGTCCGGATCTGCTTACCTGCCACAGCATCCAGTCCTATGGTCGGTTCATCCAGAAACAATATTTTCGGATTATGAAGCAATGCAACGATCAGTTCCATCTTCATCCTTTCTCCCAACGATAGCGTTCTTACCTGTACATTCATCAGTTCCTGCACCTGAAACAGGTCCACAAAAAAATCCTTGTTTCTTTTATACTCGTCTTCCGGGATACCGTATATTTCTTTAAACAGCCGCAGCGTGTCCTCCGTTGTCAGTTCAAAAAACAGCTGGCTCTTTTGCCCCATAACCACCGCATACTGCTGCTTAAATGCTTTTTCCAATTTATTCGGATAAAATCCCATCACCTGTATCCTGCCGCTTGTCGGCGCAATAATCCCGGTCAACATCTTCACCAGGGTCGTTTTACCCGCTCCGTTCGGCCCGATCAGGCCTACAAACTCACCCTCATTTACATGAATATCAAAATCATCTACCGCAATTTTTTCTTCATATTTCCTGTGAAACAGACCCTTAATACTTCCGGCCAAACCCTCCTGCTTTTTATACCGCTTATACTTTTTCGTTAAATTCTCTGTCTCAATTATCTTCATCTTGAAAACCTCCAGTTTAAATATTAAGTCAAAAACATAAAAAAATGTGGTTTCTGCCTATCATTACATAGACTGAAACCACAGATGTATATATCTTAAGATGATGAAAAAAGCAAAACATCCCCATAAAAGGAAAGCAGCAATGACCTGAAAAATGCAGCCCATTTGCTCGCAGAAACAAAAAAGCATGACACCACAGTCATACTTTTCCCGCTTTCTTATCCATCATAACAAGACAATTATTCCCGGTGTATGCAGTATTCTGTAAGGCAGAAACAACCGGCATTCAATAATGCCAAAAAGGGTAACACAAATAAAGCACTCTATTCCGTGCTTACCCTCTTATAAAATTTAGTTGTCCTTTGTCATTACAGAAACAATTAACATCCACATACCTGCTCTTTCTTGAAATATGGTCTTATATTAGCTTATAACTTTGTCAATGTCAAGCATTTTAGCCTGGATACATATTTTTTATCCGGATTTGGAGAGGCGCTGATTTTTCCTCAATACAAAATAGGAATCATACTTTGTTCCATCATGCCCTATCAGCTTTTCCTCTGAGCCGGGAGTTTGACACTTCCTTTTAACATCATATCACAATAATCCTTTATTTAAGCCAAGGGTGGCTTATTTTTTTGTCAAATTTTTAAAATTATTACGTGCGCTTTTGTGCGCTTTGTTGTATGATTAGATTATATCACGAAGGGAGGCATTTCGCATGTATATCTCGCTTACAGGAAATTCTGATAACAAAGATGTCTATATTAAGCGCTCATACCGTAAAAGCAATGGAAAAACTGCTACCCAAATCCATAGAAAACTTGGTAAACTGAACAAACTCTTAGAACAGTTTTCCGGAGATTTTGATGCTATGATGGCGTGGGCAAAATCAGAGGCAGAAAAAGACACGATAGAATACAACTCTAAAACAAGCAATGTTACAGTTTCTTTCTCCAGAAGCTCTTATATTCCCAAAAATGAAGAACGCTGCTTCCGGATTGGATATCTGTTCCTTCAAAAACTGTGCACGGAATTAAATATCGATTCCATTTGTCGAAAGATTTCTAAACGCCACAAATACACTTATGATTTCAGTGCAATTCTTACGGATCAGATTTTTTCCAGAATCCTGGCTCCCTCCAGCAAACTGAGCAGTTTCTCTTACTGCCAGACGCTGCTTGAACCGCCTAAGTATGAATTACAGAACATCTACCGCGCACTTTCCGTTATGGCTGAAGAATCTGACTTCATTCAGGAGGAACTGTACCGTAATTCAAACTTCGTTCATCCGAGAAACAAAAAGATTCTTTACTACGACTGTACGAATTATTACTTTGAAACTGAGCAGGATGATGATTTTAGAAAGTATGGAAAAAGCAAGGAAAACAGACCAAATCCCATCGTCACAATGGGATTATTTATGGATGCGGATGGAATTCCCCTTGCTTTTGATGTGTTCCCGGGAAACCAGAATGAACAGACAACCTTAAAACCTTTGGAAACAAAGGTAATACGCGACTTTGCATGTGGCGGGTTTATCTTCTGCTCGGATGCCGGGCTTGGCAGTAAGTCAAACCGAAGATTTAACAGCTTTGCAAACCGTTCTTATGTCATCACACAATCCCTAAAGAAGATGCGTGAGGAAGACAGGCTGATTGCCTTAAATCCAAAACAGTTTCGCAGGCTCGGTTCCAGTCAGTTCATTGATTTATCCACTCTTGATGAATCCGATCCGGATATTTACGAAACAATCTTTTACAAAGAAGTGCCTGTTGTAAATGGAAACATGGATGAGACCGTCATTGTAACCTATTCTCCAAAATACAAGGCATATCAAAAAAGAATTCGCGAGCAGCAGATAGCACGCGCTGTAAAAATGATGGAACAGCCGGGTAAAAAAAGACGTGGCAAAAACCAGAACGACCCAGCACGTTTTATTAAATCTACTGCTATAACACAGGAGGGTGAAGTTGCAGGCAAAAACATATATGACCTGGATCTGGACCGTATATCGGAAGAAGAAAAATATGACGGATTTTATGCGGTCATAACAAATCTCGAAGGAGAAGTTGGAGAAATCTTAAAAATCAACAGGCAGCGTTGGGAAATTGAAGAAAACTTCCGAATCATGAAAACGGATTTTGAGGCACGTCCTGTCTATGTCAGGCGAAAGGACCGCATCAAAGCACATTTCCTTATCTGTTATATTAGTCTGCTTGTGTATCGTCTGCTTGAGAAAAAAATCGGAAACAGCCATACCTGTAACGAGATTCTGAGCACGCTTCGTTCCATGCAGGTAACACTTTTGTCAAAAGAAAGCGGCTATATCCCTTCTTACAAAAGAACAGACCTGACGGATGATCTGCATAAGGCATTTAGCTTTCATACGGATTATGAATTTATCTCAAAATCAGCCATGAGAAGCATAATAAAAAGTACCAAAACAATAGAAGTAAAAAAATAGCACAAATCGTTTTCAAAGAGAAAATGGCTACAGTCCGCATAATTACTGGATTTGTAGCCACTTTTCACTTTCACAAGTGTCAAACTCGGGAGTGTACCACATCTTTTCCCGTGATGCAAAAACAAGGACGGGCATGCAAAAGCTGCCCATCCCTTGTTCCGCTTACCGGTCTGTCTCTGTCTTGTCGCGGCTGTCATTGTTATCTCCGTTATTATTGTCTACGCCGTCCTTTACATCGTCGCCAAGGTCATCCATGCCGTCCTTTACATCGTCGCCGATTTCATCCACAACTCCCTCGCCATCTCCATTCTGGTTCTCGTTTCCGTTTGTTGCGTCATTTACATCTCCGGCATCATCAGCCTTTCCGTTCTGGGTCGTACCATCCTGTCCGGCGCCGTTGTCATCTGCATTCTCATTGCTTCCGCAGGCCGTCATGCCTGCAATCGTTCCCACACAGAGAAGTGCGAGAAATAATCTTTTTAACTGTTTCATGTTTCGTCTCCCTTTCATGTTCATGTATATTTATCTGTTTATCAAGTAATACTTGTTGCTAGTAATATCTGCAAATTAAGAAAATATATACTTATCATGTCTGGGAATTTTTTCCATCTACATCTTCTCCGCAATCCTGCCTGTACGATACGATGTAAGAAGACGCTCCAAATCTTTTATCTGTTCTTTCAGCTCTTTTCCGATATCGGTATCTCCCACCAGTTTCCGCTCCGGCATCCTCTTTACCGTCACGCTCCTCGCATGGATGTCATTTTCTTTTTCAATGGCAGCCTCCGTGGATTCAAATGGGTCGTGGGCGGCAAGTATCATGCCGTGGGAATTGTAGATGAGCGTATACCCCGCGATGCCAGTCTCCTTCTGGTAAGCCTTTGAGAATCCGCCGTCAATAACAAGGACTTTCCCATTGCACTTAACAGGGCTTTCTCCTTTTTTTGTCTTTACAGGCACATGCCCGTTGATAATATGAGATTCCTCCGGGTCAAGCTCAAATTCTCTTAAAATATTATTTACCGTCTCCTCATCCTCCAAAAGCTCGTAATAAGGATTCTTTTTTTCTTTGTGGAGCTCCTTTTCGTCCAGGAAATACCGTTCAAAGGTAGCCATCTTGTTTTTCCCGAACAACGGGGAATTCTCATGCAGCCAGATATACCACATCAAATCTTTCCCCCGTTCCCGCTCCTTTTCATCCAGCGCATAAAAGCCTTTTCTCACATATCCTTCCAGCACCTCGTAAAGGGAGCGGCCTTTATACTCCTTTCCGTAGACACGGACCGTCTTGAAACTGCCGTCTTCATCAAGCGGCACGCAGCCATGATAGAGCAGGTTTCCGTTGTGTACTTTGTACAGCGCTCCCTTGTTCAGCAGGAACCGCATATGTTTCTGCAGCCTCCCGCAATTCTGGAACGCCTTTTCCAGACGGTGCATGATGTCCTCTTCCTCCGCCGTAAGCGCATACGGGTCTGCAGGATTCACCGTCGGGAAGTTGCAGTCTTTCATTTTATAAATTTTCCCGTCTATCTCGATTGTTCCTTCCGCATAGTCTATATGGTGGAGAAGGTTTCTGTCCTCCATGCCAAACTCAGGATTCGCCTTTATGATCTGCCCTTCTACCTTGAACTGGATCACAGACATCGCCTTATGCATCTTAATGTCAAGCATCATCTCGCTGGCTCCGTACTCCGGCTCACCCTTCAGCTGGAAACATTCGCAAGGGTCTTCCCTGTATGTATTCATGGCAAACGAAGCCAGGGGGAGGAGGTTGATTCCGTAACCATCCTCCAGAATATCAAGATTACCATATCTGGCGCATATGCGGATGACATTGGCGATGCATCCCCTCTGCCCGGTTGCGGCCCCCATCCACAAAACATCATGGTTTCCCCACTGTATGTCAACCGAATGGTAATCTTTAAGCCTGTCCATTATAATGTGCGGCCCCGGCCCTCTGTCATAAATGTCCCCCACAATATGCAGATGGTCTACCGTAAGCCTCTGTGCAAGCTCGCTGAGTGCAATGATAAAATCCTCTGCCCTGCCAATCTCAATGATCGTGCTCACAATAGAATTATAATAAGATTCCTTGTCCGAGACCTCTGCCTTCTCTGTAATCAGTTCTTCAATTACATAGGCAAACTCCGGCGGCAGCGACTTGCGTACCTTCGAGCGGGTATACTTGCTGGCAGTGCACTTGCACACTTCGATCAGGCGGTAAAGCGTGATCTTATACCAGTCCTCCATATTGTCCTCGGCTTTTTTGATCCTTGTCATCTTCTCCTTCGGATAATAAATAAGTGTCGCCAGCGTCTGCTTATCTTTGTTTGTCAGCGTGTTCCCAAATACCTCGTCAATCTTTCGCCGCACTGCTCCTGAGCCGTTCTTGAGCACATGGGAAAACGCCTCGTACTCCCCATGAATATCCGTGATGAAATGCTCCGTGCCTTTCGGCAGGTTCAGGATTGACTGAAGGTTTATAATCTCTGTCGAGGCTTTTGCTATCGTCGGATAAATCTCCGACAGCCTCTCCAGATAACGTGCTTCTAACTCTTTCATAAAGGTTTTCCTCCCAATTTTGTATTTTTGTGGTTGCAGAACGGAATCAGATACATATGTCTTTCGCTCCGAGGCTGGCGCTTATCCTCCGCTCCAGACACATGTATTTGATTCCTGGCTGCTGACATACTTATTCAAAATTAGCGGCCTGGGCTGCACCGAGCCTCCGCTCCAGACATACTTTTTATAACTGGATGACGTCGGACATATCGTAGCGGCCTGCCGGTTTTCCTGCCAGGAATTTGGCTGCCTCTATGGCTCCTTTTCCGAAGACGCCTCTGGAGTAAGCGGTATGCCTGAACTCAATCACCTCATCCGGGCCTGCGTACAGCACTTCATGTTCCCCTACAATGGTGCCGCCGCGCACTGCCGACATGCCGATTTCTCTTGTTCCGCGTTTTTTGCGTTCTCTGCTCCTGTCATATGTGTATTCAAACGAGTTCCCCATCGTCTCGTTGATTGAATCAGCCAGCGCGATTGCCGTTCCGCTCGGCGCGTCCAGTTTCTGGTTGTGGTGTTTCTCGATGATCTCAATGTCGTATCCTGCCGGGGCAAGAACCTTCGTGGCATCTTTTAAGAGCTTTAAGAGAAGATTGATTCCCACAGACATGTTGGCAGATTTTAGGACTGCCGTCTTTTTTGCGCTCTCCTCCACCAGATTTAGCTGCTCCTCTGACAATCCGGTAGAGCACAAGACTACCGGCATCTTTTTTTCCACACAGAACTTAAGCAGCCCGTCCGCTGCCGCAGCGTTGGAAAAGTCAATCACCACATCCGCATCCACGCCGCATTTTTCAATGCTCTCAAAGACCGGGTAATCATTATCTATACCAGTATATGCGTCCACTCCTGCCACTATCTCAATGGCATCGTCCTCCCGGATAAGCCCGGTGATCACGCGCCCCATGCGCCCGTTGCATCCATGCATAATTGCACGTACCATAAATATATCCTCCTTTGTTTTCCTTTTGATTGCAAAAGTAAAAGGACATCACCATGCCGCTCATGCGGGCCATGACATCCTTTATATACTTACCTGATATTACACTAACGTAATTCCGAAATCTTTCATTGCTTTTGCCAGAGACTCCTCATGCTCTGCTGAAAGCTGAGTAAGCGGCATGCGTAACGGCCCGCAGTCCATCCCCATAAGAGCCATCGCGCGTTTCACCGGTATCGGATTCACTTCGCAGAAAAGCTGTTCGATAAGGGGCAGTGCCTTAAGCTGAAGTTCTCGGCTGCCCTTAACGTCTCCCCGGAAGAACAGCTCGCATATATCGTGAGTCTCCTGCGGAGCAACATTAGACAGTACAGAGATCACTCCCTTTGCCCCCAACGCCATAAGAGGCACGATCTGGTCGTCATTGCCAGAATACAAGTCAAGGTTGCCGTCAGTCATCTCCACGATCTTTGCCACCTGCGAGATGCTGCCGGATGCCTCCTTGATTCCCACAATATTGTCAACATCCTTTATAAGCTTCGCAGCCGTGGCGGGCTCAATATTGCATCCCGTCCTGCTGGCGACGCTGTACATGATAATCGGTGCTTTCACCGCCTTGGCCACCTCTGTATAATGCGCGATCAGGCCTGCCTGCGTCGCCTTGTTGTAATACGGCGTAACAAGCAGGAGGCCGTCCGCTCCATAATCCGCCGCCTCTTTCGACATATCGACCGCCGTTTTCGTGCAGTTAGATCCCGTTCCGGCGATTACCGGAAGACGACCCTTTACCCTGTCAATGGTGAACTTCACACATTCGATATGCTCTTCTTCCGTCATCGTCGCCGATTCTCCTGTAGTGCCGCAGACAATGATGCTGTCCGTGCCATGTCCGCAGTGGAAGTCAATCAGCTCGTCAAGTTTATCGCGATTAATGTTCCCGTCTTCATTAAATGGTGTGACTATCGCCACTCCAGCCCCTGTAAAAATTGCCATCATAGCCCTCCTGATTTCATAAGGTTTCCTATAAATATCATCCTATCATCAATCAAACATGATGTCAATGAAGACGTCCAAGATTTATTCCTCCATACACTCCAATTTACTTACAGACACCTCATAAGCGGTCCGTTTCTCTGTCTCCGTCTCAGAAAGTTTCTTCACATACTCCCTGCTCTGGATGCGCCCCAGGATCTGCACATGCTCGCCCACCTCAAAGGCAGATGCGAATCTGGCATTTCTTCCCCAGCAGATGCAGGGAATATAATCCGACTTCCCATAAGGGCGGTTCACTGCCAGCAAAAGATCCGCGATTTCTCTCCCCAGAGGGGTCTTGCGGTAGATTGGCAGCTTGCATATGTACCCATCCAGCAGTATGCTGTTTGTCTTGGCACCATCCAGTTCCTCCTCGATAAAAGACACTTCTCTTGCGAATACAGATAATACAAGCCTGTTCTTTTGTTCATCGTGCCGGTTATAAGAACGGAACTGACCGCTTACCATCAGAAACTCTCCTGTATAATCCTCGTTCACGTCAATCAGCCTCTCGGATATCATGACCGGGATCGTGTCCACAGAGTTGCTGAGCCTTCTTACGCTTACGTCTACCATGTAGAACCCTTCTCCAAACACCTCGTGGCTGAACGTAAACTCAGATACGATTTCTCCCATAATGGTTACCTGATTGTTTTCAATGATCTTATCTGACATAAATTTTTCTCCCTTCTCCAATCGTATTTCTCCGTCCATATAATTTATGAACGGACACCCTGAATTAGAACTATTTTTCCTTACAACTGTAGGACACCGTTCGACGGCGTTTTCCGGCATTTTCAGCATCTAAACTTTCAGGAAACACATACGCCGGCATTTTTACAGAACTGTTTTTGTCGAAAAGCTCTCTGTAAAAATGCCGGCGCAGATACTATTCCCTGTATCTCCCATTCCGTTTCTGCTAATATGTCTTCATCGCCGAATGTCCATAATAACACTCGCCGTTATGCCTGTGCAGTTTTGTCTTCTTACACCCCGGCACCGTGCACTGGCTGTACACCGTGCTGCCGTCAGAGTGACCGTAATAATAGCACCCGCTGTGTTTATGTTTCTTTGTCTTTTCACAGCCCGGCGCCGTGCATTGGCTGTACGTTATACAGCTGTGGGAGTGCCCGTAATAATACTTCCCGCGGTGCTTATGCCTTTTTGTCTTTTCGCAGCCCGACACTTTGCACTGCCTGTATCTCTTTTTCCCGGAATGTCCGTAATAGTATTTTCCGTGATGCGTGTGCCCCTTTGCCTTCCTGCAGCCCGATACTGTGCACTGCCTGTATGTCACGCAGTTCCCGTGATGCCCGTCATAGCTCTTTCTGCCATGCTGATGCTCTCCCGCGGCATTGCACCCTGATACCCTGCACGATCCATATGTCCTGCCCGCACTATTGCTGCCGCCCCCATGATGTCCCCCGTGTCCATGCGCCGCCGCAGTAACAGGCGTCTGCAATACAAGAAAAGCCGCTGCCAAAATCAGAATCGTTTTTTTAATGTTCATGATATGCCTCCTCACCCTGTCCTTTAATTCCTGTGGATTGCTCCGCTCTTTCTTGCTTTTGTAGCTATGTTATCATATGCATCCCTCTTTTTCAAGATGCGTTCTGCCTTTCTGTGCAACAACCACTTGTAAATTTCAAAAAATGTGATAAACTATTGAGGTTGTAATATTGATTTGCATATAATAAGTAGACAAAGGTGGAACCCATATGAAAACAAAACGAGAAGATATACGTAACATTGCAATCATTGCTCATGTAGACCACGGCAAGACGACCCTTGTAGACGAGCTTTTGAAACAGAGCGGAGTATTCCGCGCAAACCAGGAGGTCGCCGAGCGGGTCATGGACTCCAACGATATTGAGAGAGAACGCGGCATCACCATCCTCTCAAAAAATACTGCCGTCTATTATAAAGGAACAAAGATCAACATTGTGGACACCCCGGGCCACGCGGATTTCGGAGGCGAAGTAGAGCGCGTCCTCAAGATGGTAAACGGCGTGATCCTGGTAGTTGATGCCTTCGAGGGCGCCATGCCCCAGACAAAATTTGTCCTGAGAAAAGCACTGGAATTAAGCCTTCCGGTCATTGTCTGCATCAATAAGATTGATCGCCCGGAGGCAAGGCCTGATGAAGTCATCGATGAAGTATTGGAACTGTTCATGGACTTAGACGCATCTGACGAGCAGTTAGACTGTCCCTTTGTGTATGCCTCCGCAAAGTCAGGGGTTGCAGTTCTTGACCTGACAGACGAGGAGCGTGACATGAAACCTCTGTTTGAGACCATCCTTGATTATATCCCGGCTCCGGAGGGCGACCCGGACGCTGACACCCAGGTTCTTATCAGCACCATCGACTACAACGAATATGTCGGCCGCATCGGAGTCGGAAAAGTAGATAACGGCACAATCAAAGTCGGCATGGACGCAGTCGTGGTAAATGAGCATGACCCCTCCCGCCAGGAAAAGGTACGCATCAGCAAGCTCTACGAATTTGACGGGCTGAACAAAGCAGAAGTCAAAGAGGCGGGCATCGGCTCTGTCGTTGCAATCTCCGGAATTGCCGACATTTCCATCGGAGACACCATCTGCGGTTCGGAAAATCCCCAGGCAATTCCTTTCCAGAAGATTTCCGAGCCAACCATCGCCATGCAGTTTATCGTCAACGACAGCCCCTTTGCAGGGCAGGAAGGAAAATATGTCACTTCCCGCCATCTAAGAGACCGGCTGTTCCGCGAGCTTAACACGGATGTGAGCCTTCGGGTTGAGGAATCCGACAATACCGACAGCTTTAAAGTGTCCGGCCGCGGGGAGCTGCATCTTTCTGTCCTCATCGAGAACATGCGCCGGGAGGGCTATGAATTTGCGGTAAGCAAAGCCGAGGTTCTCTATAAAGAAGATGAAAACGGCAAGCTCTTAGAGCCTGTGGAGACGGCATATGTGGATGTGCCGGAGGAATTCACCGGAACAGTCATCGAAAAGCTGAGCCAGCGAAAAGGCGAGCTACGTAACATGGGAACGGCAAGCGGCGGATACACAAGGCTTGAGTTCTCCATCCCTTCCCGTGGCCTCATCGGCTACCGCGGCGAATTTCTTACCGACACAAAGGGAAACGGCATCATGAATACCTCTTTCGACGGCTACGCCCCCTACAAGGGCGATATCCAGTATAGGAAACAAGGCTCCCTGATTGCTTTTGAGACCGGCGAATCCGTTACTTACGGACTGTTCCAGGCACAGGAGCGGGGCGTGCTGTTCTTAGGAGCCGGCGAAAAGGTGTACTCCGGAATGGTTATCGGAGAAAATGCGAAGACAGACGACATCGAAGTGAATGTCTGCAAGACAAAGCACCTCACCAACACCCGTTCCTCAGGGGCGGACGATGCCCTCCGCCTGACTGCGCCGAAAATCTTAAGCCTCGAGGAGGCGCTGGACTTTATCGACACAGACGAACTCTTAGAGGTAACTCCAAAAACGCTTCGGATCAGGAAGAAGATCCTCGACCCGAAAATAAGGAAAAGGAGCAATAAATAATGGCATTTTTATGGTTTCTCAGCGAACACAGAACCCCGGTTCTTGACAACATCATGCAGTTTGTCACCTATTTCGGGCAGGAAATCATTATCATCGCGCTTATCTGTGCACTCTACTGGTGCGCGGACAAGCGCTTTGCTTATCTTTTAGGTTTCACCTATTTTACGGCAGGGCTGTGTGTCCAGGCATTAAAGATCACATTCCGCATTCCGAGGCCCTGGGTTATCGACCCGGGCTTTTCCGCTGTCGAAAGCGCCGTTCCCGCCGCCACCGGGTACTCTTTTCCAAGCGGCCACACGCAGGGGGCGACTGCCCTTTATTTCCCCCTAGCGTTAAAGGCAAAAAAGATATGGCTTAAGAGCTTAAGTGTCTTCCTTTTTCTGGCGGTAGGCTTTTCCAGGATGTATTTGGGCTGCCATACCCCCAAGGATGTGCTTGCATCCTTGGCGCTGTCAATCATCGTATCGCTTGTCATCTGGCGCTCTCAGAGCTTTCTCTTAGACGGAACACGGCACCTCAAGCAGATTGCCGCAATCCTTGCCGCAATCTCGCTGGCTGTCGCCGCCTACGCCTTCGCCCTGAAAAATGCCGGTGTCATAGAAACACGCTATGCCCTTGACTGCTGCCGCGCTGCTGGAGCAGGGATTGGTTTTGCCGCCGGCTGGTACCTTGAACGTACAAAACTCAAATTTGACACCCGGGCAGAACGCCCCTTCCATCAAATCCTGAAACTCCTGACAGGGCTTGCTCTTACATTCGCCATAAAAACCGGTTTCACTCTTGTGTTTGGAAATTCCGTCTTGGCAAAAATAGCAGAATACTTTATACTGGTATTATGGGTGCTTGCCATCTACCCGTATCTGTTTACCCGAATTGCAAACCGAAAGACTGATGAGTAAATTCTCACAGCAGACACAAGGAGCTATGTATGAGATTATATGCGACTGTTTTTATCAAACGCTTTGCCGTTATTCTTGAATTTTTCATTACCATTATGCTTGGTATCGGTATCTTGCTGTTATGTCTGCGTATGGGGCTTTCCCTTACCAACATTCCAAACCTGGACGTATGGCCGAACTACAACGACCTTTTAGATACCTGCTTTAACCTGATCATCGGCGTGGAGCTGATCCGCATGATGTACCAGCACACTCCCGACACCGTATTTGAAGTGCTTCTCTTTGCCATTGCAAGGCACATCATTATGGATCACTCTTCCATCTGGAGCAGCCTCGTGGGCGTATGTGCGATTGCCGTGCTTTTTGCAACCAGAAAATATCTCTTCTGCGAGTTTGACATTACGGATGAATTCATTTTCCGCGCATCAACAAAGGTTCATGCTGTCAATAAAATTATCCATGTCAACCTTCCCCACCAGCCGGGCGAAACACTGCTTGACCTAATCACCGCCAAATTTGAAGAGTTTGAGACAGAGACCGGCGTAGGCGCCTGTGTCTATATCGGAGATGTAGGCCTTCGGGTCGCCAAGATGCACGAGGGAAAAATTTCCAGAATTGAAATAATACATGCTATACATTAGACTCAAAAAGTGCTATACTGAATATATCAGAAACATTGACAATCGCATCACCAATTGTCAGATTATACGTTCTGAAATTCTATAAAAAGGAGTTGGGGAGCATGACGTTTATCATTATTGGAAAGAACATTGATGTAACGCCTGGCTTAAAAGAAGCCGTAGAACACAAATTAGGAAAGCTGGAAAGGTATTTTACTCCCGATACGGAAATCCATGTAACACTGAGTGTCCAGAAAGGGCGGCAGAAAATCGAAGTAACCATTCCCGTCAAAGGGGATATTATCCGCTCAGAACAAGTAAGCAGCGACATGTACGTTTCGATCGACCTTGTTGAGGAGGTTATCGAACGTCAGCTTCGCAAATATAAAAACAAGCTGATAGAAAGGCATCAGGAAGGCGGCAATTTTAAACAGGAATTCTACGAGACAGAAGACATGATCCCGGAGGAGGACGAAGTAAAGATTGTCCGCACAAAACGTTTCGGCATCAAGCCTATGTATCCGGAAGACGCATGTGTGCAGATGGATCTTCTGGGGCATGATTTTTTTGTCTTCTGCAATGCGGAGACAGATGAAGTGAATGTCGTGTACCGCCGCAAGAACGGCTCTTTCGGCCTGATTGAACCGGAATTCAATTAAATATCCATAGATAAATTCATCCCCTGCCGGATTCCAGCAGGGGATGAATTTATCTCGCCCCGTCATTCTGACAGCCCTAAAATCTCCGCCAGGACTTCAATGATTATCTCATTGGTACAGGACTTCACATATCCCATCATATGTAAGGATATTTCATCCTGTTTCTGTGCCTCCGTAAGGGAGCCGTTATTCTTCGTCTCATTGATAAGCTGTATGAGCTGAGGCGTAAGCTCCTCATAAATCTCCACGGTAGTCTCTGTGACCAGTTTCCTCAGCTCTTCTTTTTTTACCGGTACCATAGTCTCCTCCTGTCAGGCCCTTATACGGACATGCTATATTATACGCTTAAATTCCGCACTTTAAAATCTCTCTGCGCCTCCCGTTTCTGGTCTTTCTTTGCGATATCCTGCCTCTTGTCATATAATTTCTTTCCCTTTGCAAGACCAATCTCCACTTTCACAAGGCTGCCCTTAAAATACACTTTAAGGGGCACGATAGCGATGCCCTTTTCCTTTGTCTTGCCAAGCATCTTGTTAATCTCCCCTTTGTGGAGAAGCAGCTTTCTGACACGCAGCGGATCTTTGTTAAAGATATTCCCTTTCTCATACGGGCTTATGTGCATGCCGTAAAGGAACATCTCCCCGTTCTCAATCCGGATAAATGACTCCTTCACGCTGCATTTTCCCATGCGGAGGGATTTCACCTCCGTACCGTGAAGCGCTATGCCCGCCTCATATGTCTCAAGGATAAAATAATCATGATATGCTTTCTTGTTATTAGCAATCATCTTGCCCATTGTCTTTGCCATTTTCTTTCTCCCCCTCTGACGCTATCTCAAAATCAATGGTTCGCATGAGCCTGTCAGCCCCAACCACACGGACAGATATTTTCTGCCCAAGCTTGTACGCTTTTCTTAAGTGCTCTCCAACCATCTCATAGCGGTTCTCATCGTAATCATAGTGATCGTCATACATACGGGTCACATGAACCATCCCCTCAACTGTGTTCGGAAGCTCTACATACATCCCCCACTTATTCATGCCGGAGATGACGCCATCAAAGACCTCGCCAATCCTCTCCTGCATATACTCCACTTTCTTAAGCTTCACTGTCTCTCTCTCCGCCTCATCTGCGCGGCGCTCTGTCTCATTTGCATGTTTCGTCACTTCATCCAGGATTGCCCGGTAATGGGAAATCTTTTCGTCATTCATGCGTCCTCTCAAATTATCCTTGATGATCCGGTGGATCTGAAGGTCCGGATACCGCCGGATAGGGGAAGTGAAATGCGTATAATAAGTCGCGGCAAGCCCGAAATGGCCTGTGTTGTCCGGCGAATATCCCGCCCGTTTCATAGATCTGAGCGCCAGCCTGCTGATTAGGGCCTCCTCCGGCGTATCCTCAATCTTCGTAAGAAGTTTCTGTATCTCCTTTGGCCGCATCTCATTAGTTCCGATATGCATGGAATATCCGAAGTTATTAATAAATGCAGCCAGTGCCTTTATCTTGTCTTCATCCGGCGCGTCATGAGTCCGGTACACAAACGGCAGCTCCTGCCAGTAGTAGTCCTGCGCCACCGTCTCATTTGCCAGAAGCATAAAATCCTCAATAATTTTTGTAGCCGTATTCCGCTCATATGGCTTTATATCCACCGGCTTTCCGTATTCGTCGAGAACCATCTTCGTCTCTGGGAACTCAAAATTAATGGAACCTCTCTGCCCTCTTCTGTACCGCAGAATCTTTGACAGCTCCTGCATCAGCTCAAACATCGGAACAAACTCTCTGTATTTTAGCGCCTCATCCTCATCCCGGTCTTCCAGTATCTTCTTCACGCTTGTGTACGTCATCCTCCGGTCCACATGGATGACTGTCTCCGCAATCTCGTGATCCGTCACATTTCCTTTCGGATTTACGGTCATGATGCAACTGAGAGCCAGCCTGTCCTCCCCCGCGTTTAATGAGCAGATGCCATTGCTCAGCGTATGGGGCAGCATCGGAATTACCCGGTCCACCAGATACACGCTGGTTCCCCGCTCCAGCGCCTCCCGGTCAAGGGCGCTGTTTTCCTGCACATAATTCGTCACATCCGCAATATGCACCCCAAGGATGTAATTCTCACCGTCACGTGACACCGATACCGCGTCGTCTAGGTCTTTTGCATCCTCTCCGTCAATCGTCACCATCTGCCAGCCTCTTAAGTCCTTCCGGCCTTCCATGTCCGCCCCGCTCACCGGCTTTGATACCCGTTCCGCCTGGTTCAGCGCCTTTTCAGGAAATTCAACCGGTAGGTCATAATTCATCACGATTGACATAATATCTACTCCCGGGTCATTCACATGCCCGATAATCTCTGTAATCCTTCCCTCCGGCTTTTTCCCGCTACCGCCGTAAGACGTAAGCTCTGCCACCACCTTATGGCCGTCCACCGCGCCTTTTGCCCGCTCTGCCGGCACGAAGATGTCCGCCGGGATCTTCTGGCTGTCAGGAACGACAAATCCGTAGCTGTTACCCGGTTTTATCCGGTAAAGCCCCACCACCTTCGTGATGCCTCTGGCTGTAATCCCTACAACCTTCCCTTCCCGTTTCTTCTTTTCCTCTTCCTTTATGATTATGATTTCTACTGTATCGCCGTCAAACGCTCCTCCTGTATGATCTTCCCCGATAAACACATCCGACAGCCCGCCCTCAATCTCCACAAAGCCGAATCCTCTCGCATTGGCGCGAAAAATGCCGGTAAGTTTTCCCGCCTCTCCCCTCACATACTTTCCTCTTTTGGACAGGCGAATCTTTCCCTCCCCTTCAAGAGCCTCCAGTATCTTTCTCAGCTCGTCCTTTTCTTCCCGCGGAACCTGCAGGACAACGGCAAGCTCCTTGAATTTCATCGGCGTATACAAATCGTCACACATGAAATCATAGATTATCTTCTTTCTCTTTTCAAATGCAGCATCCATTCCCTGCACCTTCCTTTCCGAATTATCTTTCATACATATCCCTGCTGCGCGAACCGGGAATTCTCAACTGCCGAAAACCCCGCATATCCTGCGTAACAAAAAGACACCCCTCGTTACAGGAGTGTCCTGACATGCAAAAGCAAACATGTTCTTAAGCAAATACCTTCAGATTCAGCACTGCTGCCAGCACAATAAACAGAACCGCAAGAAACTTTGTGGATTTCACAAGCGCTCCCTCCATGGAACGGCCCTTATTCTGCCCCCAGTAAGTATCCGCCATGCCGCTGATCGTGCCAAGTCCTGCCGACTTTCCTTCCTGCATCAAAACGATTGCCGTTAATGCGATACAATCTATTGCAAATATGATCATCAATACTGTCTTTAAGATTTCCATATATTTCTACCTCCTGCGTATAAACCATACTTATATTAACACAGGACATGGAAACTTACAAGTATTTTTTACTTAAAGATATGGGTTAAAGAAATGGGTTTTCATATACGGCCGCATCCGCCAGCTCTTCTTCTATCCGAAGGAGCTGGTTGTACTTCTCCACCCGCTCTCCCCGGCAGGGAGCCCCCGTCTTTATCTGTCCTGCGTTAAAGGCAACTGCAATGTCTGCAATGATGGAATCCGCCGTCTCTCCCGAGCGGTGGGAAACCACTGCCCGGTAACCCGCATTTTTTGCCGTCTCAATAGCGTCAAATGCCTCTGTCAGTGTTCCAATCTGGTTCACTTTAACAAGGATTGCATTGGCAGCCTCTTTTTTAATACCCTTTTTCAGGCGTTTCGTATTGGTCACGAACAGGTCGTCACCCACAAGCTGCGTTCCAGCTCCCATCCTGGCGGTCATAAGCTCCCAGCCATCCCAGTCCTCCTCGTCCAGAGGGTCTTCTATAGATACAATGGCGAATTCTTTCACCAGCTCCTCGTAATAATCAATCAGTTCTTCCGACGACCGTATGATTTTGTGCCCGTGCATCTTCCCTTCCCCGTCAAACACATATTTCCTAAAATGCCTGTCATAAAGCTCCGATGCCGCCACGTCAAGCGCCAGGCATATATCTTTCCCGGGGCAGAACCCCGCCTTTTCCACCGCCTCCGTCATAAATCGGAGAGCTTCTTTCGCGTCCGGAAGGTTGGGCGCAAAGCCTCCTTCATCCCCCACCGCAGTGTTAAGCCCCGACTCTTTCAGAAGCGATTTCAGCGTCTGGTAAACTTCCGCGCACATCCGAAGCCCCTCCCGAAAGCAGCAAGCTCCCACAGGCATGATCATAAACTCCTGGATGTCAATCGTGTTGTCTGCATGTTTCCCGCCGTTCATAATATTCATCATAGGAACCGGCATGCGCTTTGCGTTTGTTCCCCCGAGGTAGGAATACAAAGAAATCCCCAGCGCTGCCGCCGCTGAGCGCGCCGCTGCCATCGACACTCCAAGCGTGGCGTTCGCCCCCAGGTTTGACTTGTTATCTGTTCCGTCAAGCTTGTTCATCACCCCGTCAATGGCCGTCTGGTCAAACACATTCATCCCGATAATCTCCGGCGCGATCTTTGCATTGACGTGGTCTGCCGCCCGCAGGACGCCCTGTCCTTTGTACCTCTTTTCTCCGTCACGGAGCTCTACCGCTTCAAACTGCCCTGTGGATGCCCCGGACGGAACGCCCGCCCTTCCAAGATGAGCGTCTCCTGAAAGCACTTCCACCTCTATCGTAGGATTCCCGCGGGAGTCCAGGATTTCTCTTGCGTAAACGTCTGTAATCGGCAAATATTTCTGCATGATTCTCCTCCTCCTTACGAGAATTTAGTATTTCCTGAAACGTCGAACCAAATTCATCAATCTTCTTGATTTTCTTCACTCACATTGCCCTCACCGGTTGACGAAAGAAAAGGGCGGCGTTACAATCTTGATGGTTTTCAGAAAGCCAAAAATATATATTTCAAGGAAGTTATCATGAATACACAGACGAAAAATTTTATGTTATTAACTGCAAGCACGCTGTTAAGTGCCGTCGGCATCTACTTTTTCAAATTTGCAAACAATTTCACCTTTGGAGGAATTACAGGTCTCGGAGTACTTGTAGCCAAATCCGGGGTTATCTCTGCCAGCGACTTTTCATTTGCCGCCAACATTCTGCTCTTAGTCATCGGATGGGCAGTGCTTGGCAAGGCATTTGCCGCAAAGACAGCCTACTGCACAATCCTGCTGTCGGTATCCCTCTCCGCGCTGGAGAGGATCTATCCGATGACCCGTCCTTTCACTGACGAGCCGCTTCTTGAGCTCATGTTCGCAATCGCCCTCCCGGCTGTCGGCTCTGCCGTATTGTTCAACATAGGCTCCTCCAGCGGAGGCACGGATGTCATCGCTATGATCCTGAAAAAATACACCAGCGTTGACATTGGAAAGGCTCTTATGTTCTCAGATGTGCTGATTACCCTTGCCAGCTGTTTTGTGTTTGACATCAAGACAGGGCTTTACTCTTTCCTTGGCCTTGCCGTGCGCTCCTTTATGATCGACGGAGTCATTGAAAGCCTGAACCTTTCAAAATACTTTAATGTGGTCTGCACAAATCCCGAACCCATCTGCGATTTTATCAATGACGACCTGCATCGGAGCGCAACTGTCGTCAACGGAAAAGGCGCTTTCTCCGGCGATGACAAATACATTATCTTTACCGTCTTAAACCGCGTAGAGGCTGTCAAGCTCCGCAATTATATCCGGCTCAATTCTCCCAGCGCTTTCCTCCTCATCTCAAATACCAGCGAAATCATAGGAAAAGGGTTCCACTCTATGTAGAGGAAACCCTTTTTGCGTCTTTATTATACTTTAAATCCTGTTTTTACCCTACGATAAGGCCTTCCGCACGGATTACATCCACTACCTGGTTGACATACTTCTCACACAGCTCGTCTGTGGCAGCCTCCACCATAACGCGGATGACCGGCTCCGTGCCGCTCTCCCTCACAAGGATGCGCCCGTCGTCTCCCAGGGCCTCGGCAACGTCATTCACTGCTTTCGTCACCTCCGGGTTCTCACGGGCAGTTTTCTTATCCGCTACCCTAACATTCTTAAGGAGCTGAGGATAGATCTTCACGTCCTCGGAAAGCTTGGAAAGGCTCTGTTTCTTCTCCATCATAACTTCCATGATCATCAGGGATGTCAGGATACCGTCTCCGGTAGTCGCATGCTTGCTGAAGATAATGTGCCCGGACTGCTCTCCGCCAAGGGAAAAATTGTTGCGTACCATATTCTCGTACACATATTTGTCGCCCACGGCTGTCTTCTCATATTTCAGGCCGGCTTTATCACATGCCTTGTAAAGCCCGAGGTTTGACATGATCGTTGTGACGATCGCATCCCCGTTAAGCCGTCCGCTCTCCTTGAGATATTTGCCGCACACATACAAGATCAGATCGCCGTCTATTACATTTCCGTTCTCATCTACCGCGATGCAGCGGTCCGCGTCTCCGTCATAGGCAAATCCTACGTCCAGCTTTTTCTCCTTCACGTAGTTCTGAAGAACTTCAATATGCGTAGAGCCGCAGTTCGTATTGATATTCGTTCCGTCCGGCTCGCAGTTAATCACATAAGTCTTGGCTCCAAGAGCATCGTAAACAGCCTTAGCTATAGTAAACGCGCTTCCGTTAGAGCAGTCAAGCCCCACTTTCACATCCTCAAAAGAGCGGGTGGCAAGAGAGATGAGATAACCGATATAGCGGTTCCTTCCTGCCACATAATCCACGGTCCGCCCAATCTTTTCTTTTTTCGCAAGAGGGATCTCCGGGATCTTGCCGTCGATATATTCCTCAATCTTTTCCTCTACCTCTGCCTCCATCTTGTGCCCCTTGCCATTGATGACTTTGATTCCGTTGTCATAATATGGATTGTGGCTGGCGGAGATCATAATACCGCAGTCAAAGTTCTCCGTCCTTGTCACATAGGAAACGCTGGGGGTCGTCGTTACATGGAGAAGGTAAGCATTCGCCCCCGACGCAGTAAGCCCCGCCGCCAGTGCGTACTCAAACATATAACTGCTCCTTCTCGTATCCTTGCCGATTACGATTCTCGCCTTATGCTCCTGACCGTAATACCATCCGAGATATCTTCCCACCTTAAAAGCATGCTCCACCGTCAATACTTCATTGGCTTCGCCCCGGAATCCGTCTGTTCCAAAATATTTACCCATAATATTTCTCCTTAAATACCGTTTGTCATATCTGCTGGTTTTCTTGCACATTCAAAATTGCACTACAACATTATATTCTTTTTTTTTCCAAGATACAACCCTGTTCTTGATAAATTTCGCGGCTCCGATTAAGACAAAAGATGTAAAATCCCCGGCAATGCCAGAAGGATTTTACATCTTTTATAGATTAGTGGTGGAATAATCTAAGCCCCGTAAAACTCATCACCATCCCATATTTATTGCAGGACGCGATTACATGGTCGTCTCTCACAGAGCCGCCCGGCTGCGCCACATACTTTACGCCGCTCCTATGAGCACGCTCGATATTGTCCCCAAATGGAAAGAAAGCGTCCGAGCCGAGAGCCACGTCGGACATCTTGTCAAGCCACTCTCTCTTCGCCTCTCTCGTAAATACCTCTGGTTTCTCCTTGAAGATATTCTCCCATGCACCGTCTGCCAGCACGTCCATATAGTCCTCGCCGATGTAAAGGTCAATGGCATTGTCCCGGTCTGCCCTGCGGATGCCGTCTACAAACGGAAGGCCCATCACCTGCGGCGACTGTCTGAGCCACCAGTTATCCGCTTTCGTTCCCGCCAGACGGGTGCAGTGGATCCTGGACTGCTGCCCTGCGCCGATGCCGATTGCCTGTCCGTCCTTTACATAGCACACGGAGTTGGACTGCGTGTACTTCAGCGTGATCATAGAGATGGCAAGGTCAATCTTCGCCTGTTCCGTAAGCTCCTTATTATCCGTCACAATATCTGCAAAGAACTCATCGTCAATCTTCAGCTCATTCCTGCCCTGCTCAAAGGTAATGCCGAACACATCCTTGTGCTCTAACGGTTCCGGCACATAATCCGCGTCTATCTGGATGACATTGTAATTGCCGTTCTTCTTTGCCTTTAAGATCTCCAGCGCCTCCTCCGTATATCCCGGAGCGATCACGCCGTCAGACACCTCTCTTTTTATGAGCCTTGCCGTGTCCGCGTCACAAGTATCGGACAGTGAGATAAAGTCTCCGAAGGAAGACATCCGATCGGCCCCTCTCGCCCTTGCGTAAGCGCAGGCTAACGGTGACAGCTCCCCAAGGTCGTCTACCCAGTAAATCTTCGCCAGCGTGTCGGAAAGGGGCAGCCCTACCGCCGCTCCCGCCGGAGATACGTGCTTGAAAGATGTCGCCGCCGGAAGTCCGGTAGCCTGCTTAAGCTCCTTCACCAGCTGCCATCCGTTAAAAGCGTCCAGAAAATTAATGTATCCCGGCCTGCCGTTCAACACGGTGATGGGAAGGTCGCCGCCGTCTGCCATGTAGATCTTTGACGGTTTCTGGTTCGGATTGCAGCCATATTTTAACTCTAATTCTTTCATCTTATCTCCTCCTATTTGTTCTTGTTTAGCCATGAGCAAAACTCCACACATTCAGTATTTATGCGGATTTGCGAGGCATGGCAACCTCTTTTATCACTC
>OFGH01000461.1_pt1 | contig 36788 bp, 35 predicted proteins | sample 1521721 | NCBI WGS metagenome assembly OFGH01 (sample SAMEA3504132, study PRJEB24116) | mouse gut metagenome | biome: mouse gut; feature: mouse-associated habitat; material: faeces | place: Denmark | collected 2011
ATAAAAATATTGATTTATATTAAAAATATTGTAAAATTATGAAAAAGGAGATGGAATATTTTATGGATGAAAGATTATTTTGGAGCTTTAACGATAAAATTCGTGGAAATTGTATGTGGTATAGTACTTCGATTTTACCCTTATCATATAAATTATAAAGATTTAAGAAAAGTAAGCAGAAATAAAGATCATTATTTTCTTCAATTTGATTTTTCTAAAAATAAAATTAAAGAACGTCAAGGATTTAAAATACATATTTCCGCAACCATTAAGAACTATGAGCAGATACTAGATATAATTTTTAATTTTTGCCAAAAAAATGAAATTACATTTAAATATATTGCCAATAAATACGAACTAAAAAAGAATCTTTCTGGACTATGTTCTCTTTGGAGCACAGGAAAATTTATAACTATATATCCTCAGCCTGAAGATTTTAGATCAATAGTTTTAAAACTTTATTCTCTCCCTGAGTTAAAAGAATTAAAGGGTATATATGTATTGACGGATAGACGTTATAGAGACTCTAATACAATATTTTATAGGTATGGAATTTTGAATAATGATTCAAATAAGTGTATTTTTGACCCGAATGGAAAGTATTTATATACCGACTACTTAGTTTCTAAATATCAATTACCATATTTTGTAAATGAACCATTTCCTATAAATAAGGATGATGTAAGTCCTCACAGTAAGTACTTGTTTTCAAAGTATATACCTATTAAGAATATATATAAGAAGTCCTCAGGATCAGTATATTGTGTAAAAAGCAATAATGGTGATACATATATTCTAAAAAATGCACGTCCAAATTTTTCAAATGGTAATAGTAGTCAGATTGAGAGACTAAAAAGTGAAAAATCAAAATTGGAAAAATTAGTTGATTTTAATTTCTTTCCACAAGTAATTGAAAGTTTTATAGAAAATGGTAACTATTTTTTAGTTGAAACATTAGTTACCGGGGTAACTATCAACAAGTTTCGTGCAGAAGATTTATCAGGATATGCAACAGATACTCAAATTTTACCTAAGAGCTTTAAAGTATTAGAAATAATAAAAGATATGTGCAGAAAGTTGATTGCATTACATAAAAAGGATATTTTCTTAGGAGATATATCAGCAAATAATATATTAGTTAACGAAAAAGACTCAACAGTTAATTTTGTAGACGTTGAACAGACTGAATTTAATGTTTCTGATAAAACAATATCATCTTTTTTTAGAACACCAGGTTTTTTTGACAAGAAAACATCTGATCTTCCTCCCTTAGAGCAAGATATACAGCAATTAGGGTATGTAATTATGTCTCTATTTTGTAGGGCAAGCTCTTTCTTAGAAATTGATTCATCAGGTAAAACTACAATTTCATTTTTCAAAGAATTTGCAAAAATATATCGTATACCTAAGGCTTTAGTTGAGATACCCCTAATTTTGATTAGAAATCCTAGCGAATCTTCGTTAAAAAGTATTTTAAATGTAAAACTATCTTTGGATGTTAAAAGTCGAAAAGGTAAAATTTACACTTTTCCTGAAGATCTTTTGTTTAAGTTAAAACATACTTATTTTTGCGGTAAGTTAGATAGTATTTGTGCACAAGATATTGAACGAATTTCCTTTTTTACTAAAGAAGATGTTTTATATACAGATAAAGTTATTAGTTTAAATATGAAGTATTTAGAAAATAAAAACAGGAATTTCCTATCACAAGATAGCAAAAAAGCAATAAATTTAGCAAAAAATGAATTGGTAAATTGTTTCTCCAATACATTGAAATCAGAGTTGGAATCGCGTGATTTAAGTATATTTTTAAGTATTCTAAATTGTTACTTTTTTGCTAATAATTTTGATATAAGGACACATAAAGATAAGGAAGATATTGAAACAATAATCGATTACTTACTAGAGAATTACAAAGTTGTTAATAATGGGATTGTTGGGTTTCGAAAATCAAAAAAATCAGTTTATATTATGCCCTATATATCAAGTGGAACGGCAGGCATTCTGACAGTTTTATTGTTTTATAAATATCTTAGTGGCTCGGACAAATATGATGAAATAATAAGAACAATAGCGTATGGATTTAAATTAATTGCATTACCTAAATCTGGAGGTTTCGCTAACGGCTTATCTGGAATCATTTATGCACTTATTTTATATAGGGAAATAACAAATGATAATCAAATCGACGGTTTGATTAAGCAAATGATCAATGAATTACACATGTATACCATATACTTATCAGATAATTTATATGTAATTTCAGCGGATTTTAAGCATGTAAACTTAGATTTTATGGATGGTAATTTAGGCATGATTAAAGTTCTGGAAAAGGCAAAAAAAGTTATTAATTGGGAAAGCTGAAGTGAATTAGTTGATGATAAAATCATTTTTTAAATCTAATTACAAATATACTTTTATTTTTATTGTGTCGACTATTGTTGGAGGAGCATTAGTTGCTTATGGAAGCTATGGGTGGACTCCTGCTACTGATTCTTTAAAAAATCTTGATACTAAAAAATTTGTTTTATGGATTCTTATGATAGTAGTAACATCGGCTAGTGGTAGAGTCTTGCAATTTTCAGCTGGTTATCTCTTTACAAAACAGGCACAAGAATATTTTCATAGTTTAAGGAAAAAGCTTATAAATCATTATTATGAAAGTACACCTGTAGATAAGTTATCTAATATGCAAAATAGAGTAACAAATGATCTAAAAATTATTAGCGATCAAGCTTTAGATCCAGTGTCTAATGTCGTACTTTGTGTGGTTGATTTAGTATTTTCTGCTTATGTAGTTTTAACCTTTAATTTTTGGTTGCTTTGTTTAATTTTGATTTTAGCAGTAATTATGTTATATTTACCCGATTTGCTGTCTAAGCAATTAGAAAAAGCAACAAATGAAGTTTCTTATAACTATAGAAAATACCTTGATACTATTGAAAAATGGTTAGCCGGGCTAGCAGTTTTACAAAGATATTGTTCAAAAACAAAGTTATTTACTGCCTTAGCTAAAAGTTCTTCAGGATTAGAGAAAGCCACAGTAATTCAAAACAAAAAATCTATTGAATTGCATTGCCTGACATATACTGCCAATATGATTTCTCAGGGAGTTGTTCTTTTAGCGACCGGACTTCTAGTATTAAACCATCAGTTAACTCTCGGTACTCTTATGAGTATTGGAAATTTCTCTAGTTTGATTTTTTCTCAGCTGGTTAATGTAACTTCACAAATTGGTTCAATTAAGTCAACTAGATCATTAGCAGATAACATAATGAAGGAAATAAGAGAGTTACCAGATTCAGAGCCAAAAGAAGATTCTCTAGCAGACTTTGATACTCTTTCTACTCATGGTTTAGTTCTTCAGTATCCTAATGGTGAAAAAATCAAATATCCTGATATTAAGATTAAAGCTGGGGAAAAAGTGCTTTTGAGTGGTGACAGTGGAACAGGAAAGTCAACGCTGTTCAAAATGATTTTAAATGAAATAAAGCCTACTCAAGGTAAAATTGTTTTTAAAGATAAACTAGGGAAGAATCTCAATCCGATTTATTCGCAAATTGGATATATTCCACAAGATCCAATTGTTTTTCCAGGAACAATTGAAGATAATATTACGATGTTTAATAGTAAATTGAATAAAAAAGCAGCGAATTGTGCACAAAAAGTTCAGTTAGCAACAGATTTCGAGAAATTTCCTGATGGTATCAAAACTATCGTAGATCTAGATAAAAATAATCTTTCCGGAGGACAAAGACAAAAAATAATTTTGGCTCGAACTGAAGTATATAACAGTAAGATTATTCTAATTGATGAAGGTACTTCAGCAATAGATTCAGTTGCAACAGAGCAAATTCTTAAAAATATTCTTAAAGAACCTACTACAATAATTTTTATTGCACATAATTTAACTGATGAAATGATTCAATTATTTGATCGTAGGATTAATTTAAGTAAGTAAAAACGCTGTTTTGCACTGCTCCTCCCCCCCGAAATTTGTGTTTAAATTTCGGGGGTTTTTATGCACAAAAAGATAAAATTTATCTTTTTTGGAGAGGATACTCTCAAGGAATATTGCTGTGTTCAGAAACGACTTTTTTCTACGTAAAGTCAAGCACAATAAGTTATTTGGTTTTATTTTTTGACTAAATATTTTATTTGAGTACAGATGTGGCGAATTATTTTTTTATAAATGTATGACAAATAAGCTTGTAGTTATATCGTTTTTACAAGCTTAGGTCTATAATAAAGCTGATCAATTAATTACGACAAAAGTCTTTTTTGATTATGTATGGCTACGTTGTAATCATATTTTTGATCATTGATGATTAAAGCATAAATTGTTCTAATCAATTTATGTATCGAAGCGATAGCGATCTTTTTGAAACCTTTGGTTTTAAGAGGTCGCTTTTTGCTTTCATAATAATCTGCTATATGACATGGCTTAGTCTTAGAAGCTAGATCTATTTGTCCAATAGCACGATAAAGTAGTTTACGTGCTATTGCATTACCATGTTTAGTAATACTTAACCTAGCATCCATTTCACCAGACTGATAGCGTCCTGGATCAATGCCAATAAAAGCATTAATCTTATTAGGATTAGAAAATCTACGAATATCGCCTAATTCTGCTAGGACTCTAACAGCAGTTGTTTGCGCAAACCCTGGAATACTTTCTAGATTTTCAAAAGCATTATTTGGTAAGGACTTAGCTAGCGTAACCATTTCATCAATTATGCTTTCTCTTTTCTCACTTAATTTTAGGAGTCTTTGAGAAATAGTATTTTACCTGTTCCACTTTTACACTATTACAGGTGACAACAGGATAAGCCTTATTAGCTAGTTCTTTTAAATTATGTATAGTTGTTTGAGCACGTTTTATGGCGAAGCCTTTAAGCTCTAAAAGTTCATTGAGGATATCCTTTTCATTGGCTTGTCTAATTAGCTCGCAATGAGGATATTTCTCAAGTATTTTCCAGTAGTTATAACCACTAGCAGTGCTAAATAGTGATTCTATTTCTGGAAAAGTAGACTGCAAACCTTGATGTAATCTATTCTTAGCCATTACTAAATCTGCAGTTAATTGCTCATAGAAATGACTCAAAGCACCTAGCTTCTTATATATCTCAGACTGAGTCCTAGTAAGTGGATGATGGTGAAACTTTTGAATTAAAGCCAAGTTGTATGCATCAGTTTTATCAGTCTTATTATGGCGCAGACCTAGATCCATTTCTTTCTTTGCTTTAAGAGGGTTAAGGACAACATAGGCATAACCATAATCATCAAGAAAAGTCTGTAATCTGCGAGAATAAACGCCAGTTGCTTCAAAAATGATCTGCGGATGCTCAGAAAAAGTTGCTAAATCTTTTAAGAGAATTTCAAAACCAGGACGATCGTTGGTAATTGTAATTTCATTTTTACTTTCACCGATCAATTCACAAACAGTAGAAGTAGTCTTGCTTACATCAATTCCGAATACAACTTACATAATTAAAACCTCTAAAATTCAGCAGTAAAACATATTTACATAAGAAATCAGATTTAATTTTCTAAACTCGACATCAAAGTGTCCACATTCTTCGAAGAGACTATTGAAAACCTAAGCAAAACTGCCAGTTTTATATACGACGTCAAGCGTCTAAAGGCCGTGTGACATATAGTTTTACTACTATTTCTATTCTACAAAAGAACAAAAATAGTGAATCAATTATCCCGTCGGATAACTAATTCACTATTTAGCTTAGAATGTTTATTTTATTTTAAAAATGGAACACCCGGTATGTTATAATGTCGGTTAAGGAGGAATAGCTATGGCTGAACAGAAAAAACAATTATTAATTGTTACTGGGATGAGTGGTGCAGGTAAAACTGTTGCTATTAAAGCATTAGAAGATATGGGGTATTTTGTAGTAGACAATTTACCGCCAGAATTATTGGGAAGTTTCTGGGAATTAATTAACAATTCTTCAGATTTTAGCAAGGCAGCAGTAGTTGTTGATTTGAGAGTAAAGAGTTTTTATAAGGATTTGGTTGATGAAATCAAATCTTTGGAAGATAGTCAAAATGTTCAGTCAACAGTTTTGTTTTTAGATGCTTCAGACGATGTTTTAGTATCTAGATATAAAGAGACGAGACGCTTGCCTCCTTTAGCTCATACGGGTCGCTTGCTTGATGGAATTCAAGAAGAAAGAAATATTTTATCAAGAACCAAGAATATTTCAAACATAATTATTGATACCTCCCATTTATCTACCAAGGAATTAAAGACAAAATTAGTAGATAAGTTTGGAGATAATCGAACTCGGACGTTTTCAATTGAGGTAATGAGTTTTGGATTTAAATATGGTATTCCGATTGATGCAGATATTGTGATGGATGTAAGATTTTTGCCAAATCCATTCTATATTCCTCAACTTAAGCCATTTACTGGTTTAGATCGTCGAGTTTTTGATTATGTAATGAGCAAGAAAGAAACTAAAGAGTTTTATGCTAAGTTTTTGGATATGTTGGAGACGGCTATTCCAGGATATATTGCTGAAGGAAAAGAAAAATTGACTATTGCAATTGGTTGTACAGGTGGTCAACACAGAAGTGTCTCAATTGCACGCCAATTAGCAGTCGATTTAGCTAAAAAATATCCTGTTGATATTTCTCACCGAGAAATCAGTCGTTATATTGGACAATAAAGGAGCGGGAGATGGCATACGGAGAAAATAAAATTGTACGTGTCATTCGCGGACGTCGCCCTAAAATTGTTGTTATTGGCGGAGGGACAGGGTTACCTGTTATTTTGAATGCTCTAAAAGAGCAAAATGCTGATATAACAGCAATTGTTACTGTAGCAGATGATGGCGGATCTTCGGGTGTAATTCGAGATTATATTAATGTGGTGCCACCAGGTGATATTAGAAATGTGTTAGTTTCTCTATCAGATTTACCACAAGAAGAAAAAGATATTTTTCAATATCGGTTTAATTCATCTGACTCGTTTTTTGCAGGTCATGCAATTGGAAACTTAATTATTGCTGCTTTGGATGAAATGCAGGGAAATATTTTTGATGCTGTGCAGTCTTTATCTAGGATGATGCGAATTGATGGAAGAATTTATCCTGCTTCGAATGAGCCATTAACTTTAAACGCAGAATTTGTTGATGGTACAACCGAATCTGGAGAAACAGAAATTACAGCAAAAGATAAGAGAATTAAACGTGTATGGGTCACAGATACTGATTCAGATGATAAACCTAAAGCTGTGTTACCAGTTTTAGCAGCTATTATGCAGGCAGATGCAGTAGTTTTAGGACCGGGAAGTTTATTTACATCGATTTTACCTAATTTGATGATTTCTAATTTAGGGGATGCTGTAAGACAAACTAAAGCTGAAGTGATTTATATTTGTAATATTATGACTCAGCAAGGTGAGACAGATCATTTTACAGCAGCTGAGCATGTACAAGTTATTAATGATCATTTAGGAGGACACTATATTAATACGGCTTTGGTTAACGGAGCTAAGATTGATATGACTAAATTTAACCCGGCCGATTATGATGCTTATCTTGAACCGGTAAGGAATGATTTTGCCGGATTGCGGGCTCAAGATTGTCGAGTAATTACAGCTGATTTTATTGATCAACATAGTGGATTGGTTTTTCATGATGGGAAAAAAGTAGCTGATGAAATTTTAAATTTAGCTTTTGAAGCATATAGTCGAAGAGAGAGGGAACAGGATTAGGTAATGGTTTCATACGCAAGTGACGTAAAAAAAGAACTTACAAGTCTGCCAGTTCATCCCGAACATGCAAAGGCAGAATTAGCAGCTTTTTTGCGAATGAACGGAGTACTTAGCCTGCACGATCATCAGTTTAGCTTGGATATTACAACTGAAAATCCAGCGATTGCAAGAAGAATATTTTCTCTTATTAAGACTGCTTATGGAATTGAACCCCTGTTAATTGTTTCTAAGAAGATGAAATTAAAGAAAAATTATCAGTATTTAGTTAGACTTCAAAAACAAGTTCATGAAATTCTAACTGACTTAGAAATTTTTGATAGTAGTAACGGTCTTATTACAGGAATTCCTGAAAAGATTATGTCTTCGGAACAAAGAGCAATGTCCTATTTAAGAGGAGCTTTTTTAGCGTCTGGAAGTGTAAATAATCCAGAAACTAGTCGCTATCATTTAGAGATTTACTCTCTTTATGAGAATCATAATCAAGATTTATTAAAACTAATGAATAATTTCTTTTATTTAAATGCCAAAGAGACGAGAAGACGAAGTGGCTATATTGTTTATTTAAAAGAAGCAGAAAAAATTGGTGATTTTCTCCATGTAGTTGGTGCAGTAAACGCAATGCTAGCTTTTGAAGATTTGAGAATTATGCGTGATATGCGTAATTCAGTAAATCGTTTAGTGAATTGCGATACAGCAAATCTTAAAAAAACTGCGAATGCAGCAGCTAAGCAAGTTGAAGATATTCAATTGATTGAAGAAAAATTTGGCTTAGAAAATTTACCTGAAAAATTGACTGTGTTAGCTCGTTTTAGATTAACACATCCAGAACTTTCTCTTAAGGAAGTTGCAGCACAAGTACCAGATGGTCCAATCTCAAAGTCAGGGGTTAACCATCGTTTTCAAAAAATTCGTGAAATAGCGAAGCAATTAAAAGAAGAAAATTAGATAAAAAAATAGAGCTCACATCGTGAGCTCTATTTTTGTCTGAAAATAAACTAGTCTTTCTTTTGGTTTACCAAAATTTCATCGATTAAACCATAGTCTTTAGCTTCTTCAGCAGACAAGTAATTGTCGCGTTCAGTATCCTTAAGGATCTTATCAAGAGGTTGACCAGTGGTTTCATGTAAAATTTGGTTGAGTTTTTTACGACTCTTCAAAATTTCATTAGCTGCAATTTGAATGTCAGTTTGTTGACCTTGTGCACCACCTAGTGGTTGGTGGATAAGAACTGTTGAGTTTGGTAATGCAAAACGTTTACCCTTAGTTCCACTAGTTAAAAGAATGGAAGCCATAGAAGCAGCCATACCGATGGCAATTGTAGATACATCTGATTTGATAAAGTTCATTGTATCCATAATTGCTAATCCAGAGGTAATAACACCACCTGGAGAATTAATGTAAAGAGAAATATCTTTAGTGTTATCTTGTGCATCTAAGAATAAAAGTTGAGCAATGATGGAATTAGCCATTTGATCGTTAATTTCACCACTAAGCATAATGATTCTATCTTTTAATAATCTTGAATAAATGTCGTAAGCACGTTCGCCACGTGCAGTTTGTTCAATAACTGTAGGTACGAGCATTAATTTTACCTCCTAAACAAAATTAGCACTCTAATAAGTACAGTGCTAATTAAATCACTTACTTTTAATCATGTCAACTGATCAAGCTTACTTTTATGTAGAAAAAATGACCGATAAAAATATATCGGTCATTAAAATTAGTCTATTAATGGGTTACTTCCATCTTCTCTTTTTTTGATTGCGGGTAAAATCAATCCCAAAGCAATCAAAATAATTGGAGTAATAATATTAAGGAAAAGTGTAAATGGATCAGGAGAATAAATTCCAAAAATACAACATGCAGCTGTTACAATGAAACACCAAATTCCAGCAGTATATGCAAGACCTTGATTCTTTGTCATTTGATAAGAAGTATCAAATTTTATTTGCTGCTTTCTAAGAGCAATATATGCTGCAAATACCCATAAATAGCGCATTGGCATTGTAGTAGAATTTAACTTAACTAATTGCGCCATAACAGCTTGTGCATCTGGTAGTAAAGCTTGAGCTGCAATTAAACCACCGGAAAGGATAACAACCATCCAAATACCGTTGATATATGCTCCGTGTTTATTAACTTTAAGGAGTTTCTTAGGGATGAAGTTTTTAGCTTCTTTACTACCTAATAACATTCTAAGTGGAGCATCGATACTAATAACTAAGGTAGAAAATTGTCCAATAACGTTACACCATGAATAGATATACATAAACAAGCCACCAACATGGTAATATTCACCTAAACGTTGGAATGCCATATAAGCACCGTTTGAAATATATTCATTTAAATTATTGTTAACAACCTTAGGGTCAAACATCAAAGCCATGGCAAATGTTCCTAAAATAGCAGAAATCATAACCATAATAGCAAGAGCCATCATGGCTTTCGGGAAGTTTTTTGAAGGGTCTTTAACTTTATTTACATAGGGAGATATTTTTTCACATCCACCCACAGCAAAAACTAGAATTGAAAGAGAAGTTAAATACTTAAGATTGAATGTTGGCATTAAACTTTTCCAATTAAAGTTAATTGAATAATATCCTGCGTGAGGGTTAATTGCTGGAGCAGCAAACATCATAATGATAAACAAAATAGACATGATAAACATTGATGATCCAGCAATAGTGGCTAAACTTTTAAGAACAGGAATTCCTTTACTAGTGACCCAACAGAAAAATAGGAAAACTACTAGAGTTGCAAGTTGAGTCCAGGCCGTTGGAAGACCATCATACCATTTGGTATTTCCAAAAATTCCCCACGCCATCGCTCTTAAGCCACCGGTACCCTTACTGGAAATATAAACGACGTGACAAGCCCAATAGGTCCATCCGGCATAATATGCCCATTTTGCACCCATGGTCGCATTAACCCAAGATGAGACACCACCATTTGCATTTTTAAAGGTAGCGCCTAATTCTCCAACCATTAATGCATAGGGAACAAAATAGAGTAAAAACATTAGAACCCAACTGAAAACGACCTTAGTACCATCGAAGTAAACATAACCATTTACAACATTGCCAAAGCCCCAAACAGTTGAAAATGCCATCATTGCCAGTGTAGGCCAAAGCATTTTTTTGGCATCAGACTTTTTTTCTTCTTCGATCATAAAATAACCTTTCTGTTTTTGTACATGTTAACACCAATTTTAATTATAACGAAAATGCTTACAAATGATAGGTTATTTCTAAATAAACCGAGTAATTAAATGATACAAAAAAGCAGCCAGCATACGCTGGCTGCTTTTATGCGCCCCCTGAGAGTCGAACTCAGATTTTAAGAACCGGAATCTTACGTGCGATCCATTACACTAAGGGCACGACAAACTAAAATAAGTATATCAGAAAATGTAGAAAGTACAAATTAATTATTCTGAATGATATATCTTGAATTTAAAAAAAGATATTGCTATACTAAAAAATGTCGAGAGAGAAATGTGAATTGAAATATAGTTAATTCGCGTCTCTCTAATATTTTTAAGCTTTTTGGGTCGTTTACCGTCATATGGTGGTATCGATTTTGACCCAATAGAGGGAGCGAGCAATGGACTCGGATTTAACCTTGTTGCAAAGCTTAGTTCCTGATGTTTTAAAAATAATTCGGCAACGTTTTCTTGTTCTTGAACAGATTTCGCTGTTAGCTCCAGTTGGGCGAAGAGTTGTTGCTAAAAAATTAGGATTAAGCGAGCGCAATGTGCGAACTGAAACTGATTATTTACGGCAGTTAGGACTCATTAATATCCAGAGCTACGGTATGGAATTAACTGATAAAGGAAAGAGAACTTTAAAAGAAGCTGCTCCTTTAATCGATCGTTTGTTTAACGCTAGTCAAACTGAAATTGAATTGGCACAAAAATTAGGGATCGATCGAGCTATTATTGTTCCTGGTGATATGGATCGACAAGAGCGCGTTGTTGACTTAATGGGTGAACAACTTAACTCTGCACTTGATTTACTTTTACCATTAGGAAAAAGTATTATTACCGTTTTAGGTGGTACTACTGTGGCAGGAGTAGCACATCATCTTTCTCCTAAATTAAGCCGCTATCGGGATCTGTTATTTGTTCCCGGAAGAGGAGCAGTTGGAGAAAGCGTTGAAATCCAGAGTAATACTGTTGCTCAGATGATGGCTTCTGAGACAGGAGGAAAGCATAAAGGGCTATATTTACCTGAAAATGTTTCATCTGAGGCCTTGACTTTATTGCTTCAAGACACAGATATTGCGAATGCGATTTCAAACATTTATAATAGTGATATGGTGATACATGGAATTGGTAGAGCAGATGTCATGTCAAAAAGACGTGGCTTAGATGTAATGACTAGTTCCAAGCTTCGAAATGATGGAGCTGTGGCCGAATGTTTTGGGTATTTCTTTGACCAACAAGGTAGACTTGTAAAACGTATCCCACGGATCGGTCTTCAATTAGAAGACTTAGATAAAATACCTCATGTATTTGCAATTGCTGCTGGGGCTAGTAAAGCTTCTGCAATTGTAGCTTACATGCATCATGCTCCTAAACAAACGTGGTTAATCACAGATGAAGGAGCTTCAAACTTGGTTTTAAAGGGGAAGTAATTCCCGTTTAAAATAAATTGTTACTTACATATTTCCTAAGGAGGAATATAGGATATGACAGTTAAAATTGGTATTAACGGTTTCGGCCGTATTGGTCGTTTAGCATTCCGTCGTATTATGGATTTAGGCGAAAAGTCTTCAGATATTGAAGTTGTTGCAATCAACGACTTGACTACTCCAGCACTTTTAGCTCACTTACTTAAGTACGACTCAACTCATGGTACTTTCAACCACGAAGTTTCAGCAACTGATGACTCAATCGTAGTTGACGGTAAGAAGTACCGTGTTTACGCTGAACCACAAGCACAAAACATTCCTTGGGTTAAGAACGATGGCGTTGACTTTGTTCTTGAATGTACTGGTTTCTACACTAGCAAAGCTAAGTCAGAAGCTCACCTTAAGGCTGGTGCAAAGCGTGTATTAATTTCTGCACCTGCAGGTTCAGACTTGAAGACCATTGTTTACGGCGTAAACGATGATACTTTGACTGCTGATGACAAGATTGTTTCAGCTGGTTCATGTACTACTAACTCATTAGCACCAATGGTTAATGCTTTACAAAAAGAATTCGGCATTGAAGTTGGTACTATGACTACTATCCACGCTTACACTTCAACTCAAATGCTTTTAGATGGTCCTGTACGTGGTGGTAACTTACGTTCTGCACGTGCTGCAGCTATCAACATTATTCCTCACTCAACTGGTGCTGCTAAGGCGATTGGTCTTGTTGTTCCAGAATTGAACGGTAAGTTGAACGGTCACGCACAACGTGTTCCAGTTCCAGATGGTTCTGTAACTGAATTAGTTTCAATCTTAAGCAAGGATGTAACTGCTGACGAAGTTAACGAAGCAGTTAAGAAGTACGAAAGTCCTTCATTTGCATACAACGACCACAACATCGTTTCTAGCGACGTTTTAGGTATGACTGCTGGTTCAATCTTTGACCCAACTCAAACCATGGTAACTACTGCAGGTGACAAGCAATTAGTTAAGACTGTTGCTTGGTACGACAACGAATACTCATTCACTTGCCAAATGGTTCGTACTTTATTGAAATTTGCTACTCTTTAATCATTAATTGTTTATTACTGATTTTAAGTAAGCAGACGAGAGAAGGCGGAGGGAATTACTTCCTCCGCCTTTTTTCAAATAATCTATCGGAGGTAAATTAGTTTAAATGGCTAAATTAATCGTTTCAGACCTTGATCTTAAAGGTAAAAAAGTTTTAGTTCGTGTTGACTTCAATGTTCCAATTAAGAATGGTGTTATTGGTGACGACAACCGTATTGTTGCTGCATTACCAACTATTAAATACATCATTGATCACGGTGGTAAAGCAATTTTGCTTAGCCACTTGGGTCGTGTTAAGTCAGATGCTGACAAGAAAGAATTGTCATTACGTCCAGTAGCAGAACGTTTAAGTGAATTATTAGAAAAGCCTGTAACTTTTGTACCAGAAAACGAAGGTAAGGAAGTAGAAGAAGCTATCGACAACATGAAGGATGGCGACGTTGTTGTTCTTGAAAACACTAGATTCCAAGATATTGACAACGACTTTGGTAAACGTGAATCTAAGAACGATCCTAAGCTTGGCGAATACTGGGCAAGTCTTGGTGATGTATTTGTAAATGATGCATTTGGTACTGCTCACAGAAGTCACGCTTCAAACGTTGGTATTGCAACTGCTATGAAGAAGGCTGGTAAGCCTGCAGCAGCTGGTTACTTACTTGAAAAAGAAATTAAGTTCTTAGGTGATGCTGTTGAAAACCCAGTTCACCCATTTGTAACTATTCTTGGTGGTGCAAAAGTATCAGATAAGATTGGTGTTATTGAAAACTTAATTCCTAAGTCAGATCACATTTTAATCGGTGGTGGTATGGCTTATACTTTCTTAGCTGCACAAGGTCACAAGATTGGTAAATCATTGTTTGAAGCTGACAAGGTAGAACTTGCTAAGAGCTTGCTTGAAAAGGCTGGCGACAAGATTGTTCTTCCAGTTGATAACGTTGCAGCTACTGAATTCTCAAATGATGCTCCTCACGAAGTTGTTGGTGACGATATTCCTGACAACGAAATGGGTCTTGACATCGGTCCTAAGACTGTTGAAAAATTCAGAGATATCTTAAAAGATGCTAAGACTGTTGTATGGAACGGACCTATGGGTGCATTCGAAATGCCAAATTACGCAGAAGGTACTTTGGAAGTTGGTCGTGCATTAGCTGATTTAAAGGATGCTGTAACTATTATTGGTGGTGGTGACTCAACTGCTGCTGCTAAGCAATTAGGAATCGCTCCTAAGATCAGCCACATTTCTACTGGTGGTGGTGCTTCACTTAACTACCTTGAAGGTAAAGAATTACCAGGAATCGCTTGTGTTTCTGACAAGTAAAATTAGGAGGAATTTTTAATGCGTACACCAATTATTGCTGGTAACTGGAAATTACACATGAACCCTGAACAAACCATTGAATTTGTTAATGCAGTTAAGGGTAAGTTGCCAGATCCAAGTAAAGTTGAATCAGTTATTGCTGCACCTGCAGTTGATCTTTATGTTTTAAAGAAGACTGCTGAAGGCTCAAACTTACATACTGGTGCAGAAAATGCATACTTTGAAGTTGAAGGTGCCTTTACTGGTGAAACTTCACCTAAAGTTTTGAATGAAATGGGTATTGACTACTGTATTATTGGTCACTCAGAACGTCGTGGTTACTTCCACGAAACTGATGAAGACATTAACAAGAAAGCTAAGGCTTTATTTGCTAATGGCGTAACTCCAATTATTTGCTGTGGTGAGTCTCTTGAAACTCGTGAAGCTAACAAGCAAGATGAATGGGTAGTAGCTCAAATTAAAGCTGCTTTAGATGGCTTAACTGAAGAACAAGTTTCTAAACTTGTTATTGCTTACGAACCAATTTGGGCTATCGGTACTGGTAAGACTGCTTCTGCTGATCAAGCTGAAGAAATGTGCAAGACTATTCGTGAAACTGTAAAAGACTTGTACAATGAAGAAACTGCTGAAAATGTTCGTATCCAATACGGTGGTTCAGTAAAACCAGCTAACGTAAAAGAATTAATGTCTAAGCCTGACATTGATGGTGGTTTAGTTGGTGGTGCTTCTCTTGATCCAGAATCATTCTTAGCATTAGTAAACTACCAAGATTAATTAACAATTTATTTAAACGGAATTAGAAGAAAAAAGGAGAATCTCCATGTCTGTTATTACTGATATTCACGCACGTGAAGTTCTTGACTCTCGTGGTAATCCAACTGTTGAAGCTGAAGTTTACACTGAATTAGGTGGCTTTGGTCGTGCTATTGTACCATCTGGTGCTTCTACTGGTGAACATGAAGCAGTAGAATTACGTGATGGTGACAAGTCTCGTTTTCTTGGTCAAGGTGTTTTAACTGCTGTTGAAAACGTTAATGGTGAAATTGCAAAAGCTGTTATTGGCTTAGATGTAACTGATCAACGTTTAATTGACCAAACTATGATTGACCTTGACGGTACTCCAAACAAGGGTCGTTTAGGTGCTAACGCTATGTTGGCTGTTTCATTAGCAAGTGCACGTGCTGCAGCTGATGAATTAGGTTTACCTTTATATGAATACTTAGGTGGACCAAACGCTCATGTTTTACCAACTCCAATGATGAATGTTATTAACGGTGGTAAGCACGCAGATAACAACGTTGATATCCAAGAATTCATGATTATGCCAGTTGGTGCTAAGTCTCTTCATGAAGCTGTTCGTATGGGTGCAGAAACTTTCCATACTTTGAAGAGCTTGCTTCAAGAACGTGGTGAATCAACTGCTGTAGGTGACGAAGGTGGTTTTGCACCAAACTTGAAGAACAACGAAGAACCATTTGAAATTTTAGTTGAAGCTATTCAACGTGCTGGCTACAAGCCTGGTCAAGATATTTCTATTGCATTTGACTGTGCAGCTTCTGAATTCTACAACAAGGATACTCAGAAGTATGTGACTGTTGCTGATGGCCGTGAATACACTGCTGAAGAATGGACTTCACTTATGGAAGACATTGTTGACAAATACCCAGTTATTTCTATTGAAGATCCTTTGGATGAAAACGATTGGGAAGGTTGGAAAGTCTTCACTGAACGTTTAGGTGATAAGGTACAAATCGTTGGTGACGATTTATTCGTAACTAACACTAACTACCTTGAAAAAGGTATTAAGATGGGGGTTGCTAACTCAATCTTAATTAAACTTAACCAAATCGGTACTTTGACTGAAACTTTTGAAGCTATTGAAATGGCTAAGGAAGCAGGCTACACTGCTGTTGTTTCTCACCGTTCTGGTGAAACTGAAGATACTACAATTGCTGATTTAGTTGTTGCAACTAATGCTGGTCAAATTAAGACTGGTTCAATGTCAAGAACTGATCGAATTGCTAAGTACAACCAATTAATGAGAATTGAAGAAGCTTTGGGTTCCACTGCTCAATACAAAGGAATTCACAGTTTCTACAACTTACACAAACAATTTTAATTAATAATTGAATAAAAGAAAAAGGGACGTTGCTTTAGGTGACTCCCTTTTTCTTTTAGCATTCATTGGCTAAATATGGTAAAATCAGTACAGTAAGAAATTTAGGTAATGGAGGCAGCGCTTTGTATAATATCGTCATGACGCTACTCATCATTGTTAGCTTTTTAATTATTATTGCTACGTTGATGCAGCCGCAAAAGCAACAAGATGCCTTAAACGCATTGTCTGGCGGTGCAGTATTTAGTGGCCAGACAAAGAAGCGTGGATTTGAAGCATTAATGGAAAGGATTACCGCTGTATTATTGGTTCTCTTTTTTGCTCTTGCTTTGATCTTGGCAGTACTTTCATCCAAGTAAAAAAGCCTTCCGGTCACAGGAGGGCTTTTTTAATTTCTTTTAACTTAACTTATTTTATAAAGAAATTGAGGCAATTTATATAATGACACAGAATGAACGAGTTTTAGCTGATGTTTATGAAACATTTAGACATAATCCTCAAGAACAATATGATGTGGATCAACTTGAAAATGATCTTAGTCGTAGCCAAAGATTGAATTTTCCTGATTTGGTTAAAGCTTTAACTTTTTTAGAGCATAGTAAAAAGATTGTAACTGATGGTCAGGGAAAGTACCAGTTGAATCAATTAAACACTGTTGCTGAAGGTACCTTTAAGGCAAATGATAAGGGATTTGGTTTTGTTAGATTTGATGATGAGAGCATGGAAGATGCCTTTATTGATAAACATAATACTAAATTTGCCATTGATGGAGACCGCGTTAAGGTAAAAATTATTGCTGGTGCTAATCCATGGAATGGCAAAGGTCCCGAAGGTAAAATCGAAGAAATTACTGAACGTGGTGTAGAAACTTTAGTTGGAGAATTTCATCCATACTCTGATGAAGTAGTGAAATCAAGTGGATTTTACGGTTATGTTGTTAGTGAAAATAGAAAATTAAAGAAATACAAGATTAATATTACTGATAACGGTGTTAAGCCACAAATGGGTGATATGGTAAAAATTTCTATTACTAAATATCCTGATGAAGATCAACCTGATGAAATGCAGGGTGTAGCACTCCTCACAATCGGTAATAAGAATGATCCTGGTGTTGATATCATGTCAATTGTTGTTGATAATGACATTCGAACTGATTGGCCTGAAGAAGCAATGGATCAAGCAAATAACATTCCTGATCATGTAACTGAAGAAGAAAAAAGCAAACGCGTTGATATTACCGATCAACCAGCTGTAACAATTGACGGTGACGATTCTAAGGACTTTGATGATGCAGTTGTAGTTTGGAAACTCCCTAATGGTAACTATCACTTAGGAGTACATATAGCTGATGTATCTCATTATGTAAAAGAAGGAACACCGCTAGATAAAGAAGCTTTTGCTCGTGGTAACAGTACATATTTAGTTGATCGTGTTATCCCAATGCTTCCATTTAGATTATCAAATGGTATTTGTTCTCTTAATGAGGGTGTAGAACGTTTAGTTCTATCATGTGATATGGAAATTACCCCAGAAGGTAAACGTGTTGGATATAGAATCTATCCATCAGTTATGAAGTCACATGGACGTTTAACTTACAATAATGTTAATAAAGTTCTTGATCCAAATAATCATGAAAAGCTAGAGCAAAAGTATGCAGATGCAGCCCCAATGCTTCATGAAATGGCCGATTTACATAATATTTTGTATAAAAAACGTCACCAACGTGGGGCTATTGATTTTGAAGAACCAGAAGCAAAAATTGTAGTTGATGATAAGGGTAAGCCAACAGATATTGTTCTTCATGAACGTGGAACTGCTGAAAAGATGATTGAATCCTTTATGTTGATGGCAAATGAAACTGTTGCTGAGGACTACTATAAGAAACATACACCTTTCCTTTATCGTGTACATGAAACCCCAGATCAAGAAAAAATGCAATCATTCTTTGAGTTTGTAAGTGCATTTGGACTAAACGTGAAGGCTGATCCAAATGACGTAAAGCCAAAAGATTTGCAAAAGATTGTAGCTAAAACCACGGGTACACCTGAAGAAGCTGTTGTTCAAATGATGATGCTTCGTAGCTTAAAGCAAGCACATTATTCTCCTGAACCACTGGGTCACTTTGGTTTAGCAGCTAAGTACTATACTCACTTTACTTCACCAATTCGTCGCTATTCTGATTTAATGGTCCATCGTATGATTCATGAATATGCAAATGAAAATATGGATCAAGATATTCAAAAACACTTTAAGGCTCAACTTCCAGATGTTGCTGAACAAACCTCAACACAAGAAAGAAAATCAATTGATACTGAACGAAGTGTAAACGATTTAAAGATGACCGAGTTTATGGCTGATAAAGTTGGTCAAACATTTGATGCAATAGTTTCTTCAGTAACAAGTTTTGGAATGTTTATTCAATTGCCGAATACTGTTGAAGGTTTGATTCATATTTCGAATTTAAATGATGACTACTACAACTTTGATGAAAAATCATTGACTTTAACTGGACGTAATTCACATAAGCAATTTAAGATTGGAATGCCAATTAAAGTTAAGTTGATTAGAGCTGACGTGGAACAACATCAGTTAGACTTTGAAATTTATGATCCGAATGCACCAAAACGTCCTCAAAGAAGCAATAGTCATGGAAAACGTAGCTTTGATAAAGGACGAAAAAATGGTGGAAACAAGAAAAATAACAACACTTCTCATGTAAACAATGGTCATAGTTTTAAGATTCGTCATCGCAAAACAACAGCTGTCAAGTCCAATAAAAAATAATTAGGAAGAAAACGATGAAACAAAAAGCAGATAATTTGATTGCTCAAAATAAAAAAGCAAGTCATGATTATTTTATTAAGGAAACTCTTGAAGCCGGAATTGCATTAACTGGGACAGAGATTAAATCAATTCGTGCACGTAGAATCAATTTACGTGATGGATATGTTCAAATTATTAATGGATCTGCTTTTTTAGAAAATGTTCATATTAGTGAATATAAAGAAGGTAATCGCTATAATCATGATCCTTTACGCTCACGGCGCTTATTGCTTCATAAGAAAGAAATTGCTCGTTTAGCCGGAATTCAAGCTCAACAAGGGATGACAATTATTCCTTTAAAAGTATATTTAAAACATGGATTTGCTAAGGTTTTAATTGGAGTAGGCCAGGGGAAGAAGCAATATGATAAACGCCAAACCATTAAAAAGCGTGATCAAGACCGTGAAATTCATCGTAAGTATGGGATTTAGTAGGTGAATTAAATGATTAGAAAGGCAAAATTAACTGATTTTCCTTTAGTTTATCCAATTTTAAAACAAATCTTTGACGAGATGGACATGGATACTATTAAAGCTCTTCCAGAGAGTCAGTTTTATGACTTAATGAAACATGGCTTTTATTCTCCTCATTATCGTTACTCACATAATCGAATGTGGGTAGAAACAGATGATTTAGATCGACCAATTGGTCTCATAGTAATGTATGGTTATGACGATCAAGGTTTAATCGATATTTCATTAAAAAGTTCTTATCCGAAAGTTGGATTGCCTCTGGATGCAGTTATTTTTTCAGATAAAGAGGCACTCCCGCATGAATGGTATCTGGATGCTATTGCTGTTTCTCCAAAACACTGGGGAAAAGGAATTGGACAGAAGTTAATTAAAATTGCTCCCGATATAGCAACGCAAAAGGGATATAAAAAGATAAGCTTGAACGTTGATCAAGATAATCCTAGAGCTGCTCTCTTGTACGATTACATGGGCTTTAAAACGACCTCTACCATGACGATTGGAGATCGTATGTATGATCATATGATTAAAAAAGTTAATTAAAATAAAAGAGAATCAATCATTAAAGAAAGATTGATTCTCTTTTTGTTATTAAATTTAAAGAAATATTTAAAAATAACATTAATTACATTATTAATGTTGCACACCATTTAAAAACCTGTTAAAGTAATAAAACTATGTAAGATTGGAGAGTGATCATAGTTTAACTTAGAAAGGAAATTAGAATGAAATGCTGGATGAATTACAACGAGTCCAAGTAGCTTTACATGATATGTTATCTCAACCAGACCTAAAGAAAATAAATATTTCTAAACTTTGTATTGAAGCAGGAATTAGGAGAAGAACTTTTTATTTGAGATATGGAAAAATAAATAACTGTATCGAAGCTTGTATTTTGTTAGAGTTAAAAACAGAGTTACGTAAAAATGAAAAAAATAGTTTAAGACAAATTCTTAATATTTTATGTAGCTATATTCAAAAACATAAACAATATTTTTACAATGCATATAATTTAAGTGAAGAAAACTGCATGTGTGAAAAGATGAGAGAACATTTTTTTCAATATATTCGATCATATGTTTACAAACGAGGAAGTTTTTCAGAGCTTATACTTAAACAATTGACTAATATCCTCTATGACCGAATCTGTTTTTGGATAAGTCATGGATGTAATAAAAGTTATAGTTATTTATTGGAAGATTTAGCAATCATTATTGAATTGATTGATTTTCAAAAGCATGTTTGTTCTCATCAATATCAAGTGTTTAATTTTTCACATTACTATTTAAACTGTGATTAAGAAAGTGCATTAATTCGATTTTGAAAATTAAAGGTCGGCAAAAACAAGGGCTTAGTATGCCATTGTGTAAAAAGCAAACTGATTAAAATAATAAAGGGGACATCTTCAGGACGAGAGATATCACAGCTCCATGTAAGCCCCATATCGGTGACTAGCGAACAGACGCTAGCCACTTTTTTAATACCTGAGTAAAAGCCATATCTACCTTGTTTTAGACTACCTTTGATCCAATAATTTAACCGAGTAATATAGAATAAATTAGTAAAACGACTGTTAAGTTTTTTTACTTTGACTAGAGAATGATTGACCACATCAACACTATAACTTGCTAAAAGATGGTTAGAGTCTAAATAAAGTCGACCAATTTCATTATGGTTAGTATCAGTTAGAATAATTGGTTGGTTAAATTCATTAAGATTACCCTTTAAAATATAAACTATTTCCCCTTGATCATTTTTTACTGGGATTTGACCACAAGTTTGGCCATGTGTAAGTTGAACAGTATAACGCATAATTTCATCTACCTTTAGAAAAATTATGTTTATTTACAAAAATGACGAATTGCATATGCAACTCCATTATCATTGTTACTTTTGGTAATAAAATTAGCAATTTTTTTAATTTCAGGGGCAGCATTTTCCATTGCTACACCTACACCAGCCATGCGAATCATCGATTCATCATTAAGATTATCACCAATGGCCATTATTTCATTTGGTTGATAGCCTTGCAGACGTGCATAATCCATTAAAGCAATGCCTTTTTGAGCTTTAATATTGTTAATTTCAATATTGGTTGAAGAACTTGCAGTAACAATTAAGTCACCCATTTTGTCGATTTCATCACGAATATGTTTAAATACTTTAGGAGCATCAGGATGAAAAGCAACAAATTTCATAGCTTCAAAGTTGGGTTTTTCAAGCAAATCTTTAAAGTCAGAAACGTATTTAATTCTCATGATTTCATCTGAGCCAGCAGCAAAAGAAACCGCCTTTTTAAAAGTTAATTTTTTATTGAGATCAACTAATAGATCGGAAAAGTTAGCAATTCTGCGTAAACGAGAATCTGAATAAACGTTATCTGCAGCAACTATTTCAAAGTAAAAACCAGAATCTTTGAGTAATCTATTGATCTTAATACTTTGGTCTTTAGGAATTGGCTCATTTACAATTAGTTTGCCAGCTGTATTAAAAACCATAGCACCATTCAAATTAATAAATCCGGTATGAAGGCCTGCTTTAGTAAGTATTCCTTGGGATTCGGAAGGTGCGCGACCTGTTGCAACTAAAAATTCAACGCCTTTAGCTTGTGCTTCTTTAATAGCAGCGATATTTTTAGATGAAATTTGCATTTGTTTATTTAACAATGTTCCGTCCATGTCACTTGCAATAAGTTTAATCATTTTAAGTCCTCCAATCTTTTATCTATATGATATCATGAACTTGGATTTCTTAGAGAGACAAGAGGATAGAATAAGTATGAAAAAATTAATTGGAAATGATTGGGATGAAGTTTTAGAACCTGTTTTTGAAAGTGAGAAGTATCAAGAATTACGTAATTTTTTAAAAGAAGAATATCAAACAAAACAGATATTTCCCGATATGTATCATATTTTTACTGCTTTTAAACTAACAAGTTTTGCAGATACGAAAGTTGTAATTTTAGGACAAGATCCATATCATAATCCAGGTCAAGCTACTGGAATGAGCTTTAGTGTTAATCCAGGAGTCCCATTGCCCCCATCTTTAAAAAATATTTATAAGGAACTATATGATGATGTAGGGGCAGTTCCAGTAAATCATGGCTACCTCAAAAAATGGGCAGATCAAGGAGTATTACTGTTAAATGCAGTTTTGACTGTACCATATGGAAAGGCAAATGGTCATCAAGGAAAAGGATGGGAACTAATTACTGATGCAGCTATTAAGGCATTAAGCGATCTAGGAAAAGTTGTATTTATTTTATGGGGAAGATTTGCGCAAAATAAAATTCCTTTAATTGATGAGGGAAAGAATGTAATTATCAAATCTCCTCACCCTAGCCCTTTTTCAGCAGATCGTGGCTTTTTCGGTTCACGTCCGTTTTCTAGATGTAATGATGCTTTGATTAAATTTGGTGAAAGTCCAATTGATTGGCAATTACCACAAGAAGTAAACCCAGCAGATATGGCGTAGGTTTTGTTTTGAGAAAAAGCTTTGAAATTGTAAAATATTATTTATAAATAAAAAAGAAAGGCTTAATTTGTTATGAAAGTATTTGACTCACTTAAGAAAAAAGCAGAAGAATCAAAGAAGGTAATTGTTTTTCCAGAAGGAAACGATGACCGAATAATAAAAGCTGCTGTTCGCCTCGAAAAAGAAGGCATTGTTAAACCACTTTTACTGGGAAAGCCTGATGAAGTAATAGAGACTGCTCAAAGCTTGAATGTTGATTTAGGTTCAATTGAAATTATTAATCCAGCAGTTTACTCGGATTTTGAAAAAATGTGTCAAGACTTTGTGGAGTTAAGAAAGGGAAAGAATACTTTAGCGGAAGCAAAGAAAATTTTACAAGATGTTTCCTACTTCGGCACAATGCTTGTATATGAAGGAAAAGCCGATGGAATGGTTTCAGGAGCTACTCATTCTACTGCTAATACTGTGCGGCCGGCTCTTCAAATTATTAAGACTAAAAAAGGAATGAGCCGTGTTTCGGGAGCTATGATCATGGAACGTGGAGATGAAAAATATATTTTTGCTGATTGTGCTATTAATATTGATCCAGATAGTGAAACTCTAGCTGAAATTGCCTACCAATCAAGTAAAACTGCTGAAATGATTGGTCTTGAGCCAAAGATTGCAATGCTTAGTTTTTCAACTAAAGGATCGGCAAAGGGACCAATGGTAACTAAAGTGCAAGAAGCTACTGAATTAGTCCATCAAAAATATCCTGAATTAATTTGTGATGGAGAATTACAATTTGATGCTGCAATTGTTCCTCGGGTTGGAGAAGCAAAAGCCCCAGGTTCTGCGGTTGCAGGACATGCAAATGTATTTATTTTTCCAGAATTACAATCCGGTAATATTTCTTATAAAGTTGCAGAACGTTTAGGTGGATTCAGTGCAATTGGTCCTGTATTGCAAGGTCTGGCTGCACCAATTAATGATTTGTCACGTGGATGCAAAACTGAAGATGTATATTTGTTAGCTATTTTAACTGCTGCTCAAGCTAATATGGAGAAGTAAAATGAACTCCTTAGAAATAAATTCTGATGAACAGATGAAAAAGCTAGGTAACGCAATTGGTAAAAGTAGTAAGGGCCATGATTTATTACTCTTGTCAGGTGATCTAGGTGCCGGAAAAACGACTTTGACTAAAGGAATTGCACGAGCTCTGGGGATTAAGCGTCCGGTTAAAAGTCCAACTTTTACAATTGTTAGAGAATATCGAGAAGGTAAGAGACCGCTTTTTCATATGGATATGTATCGGCTAGAAGATGGTGACTTATCAAGTATAGATATGCCCGGTTATTTAGCTGAAGATGGATTGGTTGTAATCGAATGGCCACAATTTATTATTGAAGACCTACCTAACGATTATCTTGAATTATCGATTAAGCGTGTAGATGATTCATGGGATTCTACCAAAAGAATAGTTGAGTTCAAAGCTGTCGGAGAAAGAAACCAAGTTTGGTTGTCAGAAATAAAAAAATATTTTGAATAATAAAAAATGGTTAAGCTTAGATAGGCTTAACCATTTTTTTGATTGGATCATCTCCAACACGTTTATTTTCCTCAATTAAAATACCTGCACAAGCTTCGCTATCGCTTAAAGCATTATGGTGATGCCATAAATTGATATTTAAAGCTTCTGAGACAGTATCTAGTTTGTGATTAGGAAGATAGGGTTCAAAGGCTTTACTAGTTGCTAAAGTATCAATTGCAAAGTAATGGGGTGCCGGAATATTATAGCGAGCCAGCGATTTCTCCATTACGCGGCAATCAAAGCGAGCGTTATGGGCAGCTACTAACATTCCTGGTTGATATAATTTTTTTATTTTTGGCCAGACTTCAGCCATTGTTGGAGCATTTTTTACGTCCTCAGCTGTAATGCCATGAATTCTTATATTTCTTCCATCAAAAGGCATTTGCGGATTGATAACTGTATAAAAACGATCCACAATTTCATTATTTCTGACCATAACTAAAGCAAGAGAACAGGCGCTTTCGGGATGACTGTTTGCCGTTTCAAAATCCATTGCAGTAAAGTTCATTTTTATCCTCTAAATAAAACATTATTTTTCTTTTTAGTATAACACTTAAGGTAGAAAACTATCCATTTAATGCGGTATGATTAAAGAGATGATTATTTAAGGAAGAGAGATAAAAATGCAACTGATGGATTTAAAAAAACAGGGGATTGACATTCAAGAAAATATTCCATTGAGCCGTTTTACTTTTACTAAGACGGGAGGACCTGCGCAGTATCTTGCTTTTCCTAAAAATTTAAATGAGCTCGAACTATTAGTAGATACGGTTAAAGAAAATAATATTCCCTTAACTGTTATTGGAAATGCTTCTAACTTGATCATTAGAGATGGTGGTATTTCTGGTTTAGTTTTGATTTTGACAAAAATGGACACAATTGTTGCAAATAAAGATGAGGCAACTGTTACAGCGGATGCTGGTGCAAGAATTATTGATACATCTGAAGCAGCATGTGAAGCTGGTCTAAGCGGACTAGAATTTGCGGCTGGTATTCCCGGTAGTGTTGGAGGAGCAGTTTTCATGAATGCTGGAGCTTATAGCGGTGAAACAGAATTTGTTATTAAGTCTGTTCGTGTCTTAACTCGTGCTGGTGAATTTAAGACTTACACACATGATGAAATGGAATTTGGTTATCGCCACTCCTTAGTTCAAGAAACTGGAGATATTGTTGTGAGTGCTACTTTTGGTCTTGAGCCAGGGGATAAGTGGGCTATCAAAGCAAAGATGGAATATTTTAATGGCTTACGTAGAGCAAAACAACCACTTGAGTATCCTTCTTGCGGGAGTGTTTTTAAACGACCAGCAGGACATTTCGTAGGACCAATGATTATTAAAGCAGGTCTTCAAGGTAAAAGAATTGGCGGAGCAGAAGATTCAATGAAGCATGCTGGCTTTATTGTTAATGTTGGTGGCGCTACAGCTACGGATTATTTAGATTTAATTCATTTAATTCAAAAAACAATAAAAAAAGACTTTGGTGTTGATTTACAAACTGAAGTAAGAATTATTGGGAAAGAAAGAGATTAGATACTAGTACAGAGCTACAAGTAACGGCTTGTAGCTTTTTTTATGAGATAGATGGTGAGAAAAAATTGAGCGATATTATTAAATTAAAGCATGTTCGTAAGGAATATGATGATGGGTTTGTAGCACTGAAGGATATTAATTTAACGATTGAATCAGGAAAATTTTATTCTTTATTAGGGCCATCGGGTTCTGGAAAAACTACTATTTTAAGAATAATTGCTGGATTTAGCGAACCAACGAGTGGACAAGTTTTTTTTGATGGGAAAGATATTACTAATTTAGATGCCGCTAAAAGAAAAATTAATACTGTTTTTCAAAATTATGCTTTATTTCCTCATATGAATGTTTTTGAAAATGTGGCATTCGGTTTGCAGATCAAGAAAAAGGATAAGCAAGAAATAAAATTGGCTGTTAAAGAAGCTTTACACATGGTTCAATTAGATGGTTTTGCAAATCGAGAAATTTCTGAGTTAAGTGGTGGGCAGCAGCAACGAGTTGCAATTGCCAGAGCAATTGTTAATCAACCAAAGGTACTACTTTTAGATGAATCTTTATCTGCCTTAGATAAACGGTTAAGAAAAGATATGCAATTTGAATTACGTGAAATTCAAAAAAAGCTGGGGATTACTTTTATTTTTGTTACTCATGATCAAGAGGAAGCTCTAGCAATGAGTGATGAAATTTTTGTTTTAAATGAAGGGAAAATTCAACAAAGTGGTAGTCCGGTTGATATTTATGATGAACCAGTTAATGACTTTGTTGCTCGCTTTATTGGCGATTCTAATATCTTAAGTGGACGAATGATTAAGGATTATGAAGTAGAATTTGGAAATCATCGCTTTGAATGTGCTGATGCAGGTATTAAACCTGGTGAAAAGGTAGAGGTCGTTTTAAGACCGGAAGATTTAGATATCACTGATATTGAACATGGAAAACTAAGAGTTGTGGTTGAAAGTCAGCTCTTTTTAGGAGATCATTTTGAAATTAAGGCCATTGATAGTGACGAAAATGAATGGTTAATTCACTCAACTAATCCAACTAAAATCGGTAAGGAAGTAGGAGTATATTTTGATCCTGAAGATATTCATGTTATGCGTTTTGGCGAAAGTGAAGCTGAATTTGATAAGCGTTTAGAGGCATATGAAGGAGAGGAGTAAGATATGAAAAAAAGCAAGTTATTTTTTTTCATTCCTTATATTTTATGGCTTAGTTTATTTGTTATTGCTCCGATTATTTTGATCACAATTAATGCATTTAAGGGAGAGGATGGCTTTACCTTAAAGAATTTTCAGCAATTTTTTGTCAATGGTACGTTTTTAAGAATGACTCTAAATTCATTTTGGTATGCATTCTTAATTACCTTAATTACCTTGCTAATCTCTTATCCAATTGCCTATATTTTAAGCCAAATGAAAAACCAACAATTTTGGTTGTTATTAATTATTTTGCCTACTTGGATTAATTTACTTTTGAAAGCTTACGCATTTATTGGCATTTTTAGTAAGCATGGATTGTTAAATAATTTTTTACGGCTATTTGGAATAGCACCTGCGAATATTTTATTTACAGATTTTGCCTTTATTTTTGTTGCGGCTTATATCGAAATTCCATTTATGATTTTGCCAATTTATAATGCAATTTGTGACATTAATCCAGCTGTAATTCAAGCAGCTTATGATTTAGGCGCAAGTAAATGGCAAACATTTATTAAGGTTTTATGGCCACTTTCAAAATCTGGAGTTGAATCAGGAATTCAAGCAGTCTTTATACCTTCACTTTCTTTATTTATGCTAACGAGGCTAATTGGAGGAAATCGAGTAATTACCCTTGGTACTGCAATTGAAGAATATTTTATGACTACTATGAATTGGTCAATGGGTTCAACAATTGGTGTGGTATTAATAGTGTTAATGGTGATTGTTATGCTCTTTACTTCATCAGATCATCATCATAAAAAGGAGATCAAACTATGAAAAAAATCAAATGGTCCCGAATCTATTTTGCTTTTGTTCTGGTTTTGATGTATTTACCCATTTTTTATTTAATATTTTATTCTTTTTCAAGTGGTCATAATATGGATCATTTTGAAAAGTTTACTTTCAGTCACTATCAGGATCTTTTTAATGATAATAGGCTATTAGCTATCTTTTTAGAAACAATTTTACTAGCTCTCTTATCTAGTTTGATTGCTACTATAATTGGTACTTTTGGAGCGATTGCAATTAGTCAGACTAAAAATAAAAAAGGGCGAAAAACTCTATTAGCCTTAAATAATGTTTTGATGGTATCACCAGATGTAATTATCGGGGCGAGTTTTTTAATCTTCTTTACTTTTTTAGGAATTGGCTTAGGTTTTGGATCTGTTCTATTAAGTCACATTGCTTTTTCGATTCCGATTGTTGTATTAATGGTATTACCGCGGTTAAAAGAATTTGATTACTCTTTAGTGGATGCAGCTCGAGATTTAGGTGCATCTACTTGGCAAGTTTATAGCAAGGTAATGATTCCGGCGATTACACCAGGGATTTTAGCTGGCTTTTTTATGGCTTTGACTTATTCTTTAGATGATTTTGCAGTTACTTTTTTTGTGACAGGAAATGGTTTTTCAACATTGTCAGTAGAAATTTATTCACGTGCGCGCCAAGGAATTAACCTAGAAATCAATGCCTTGAGTACTATAATGTTTATTTTTGTAATGATTTTAGTACTTATTTATTATGTAATTACTAATCATAAAACCCATATTGGTAAGGGGCGTGCACAATGAAGAAGCTATTAATTGGGATAGTGGCTATTCTACTAGTCTGCTTTGGCTTAGAAGCTGGTGCTAAACAATTAAATAATAATGGCGTTAGCGCTAATAACAAAAATTTGATTATCTATAATTGGGGTGATTATATTGACCCCAAGCTAATCAAGAAATTTGAAAAACAAACTGGATATCATGTAATTTATGAAACATTTGATTCTAATGAAGCTATGTACACGAAAATAAAACAAGGTGGTACTGCATACGATATTTGTGTTCCTTCCGATTACATGATTTCAAAAATGCGAAAAGCTAAATTGCTTGATAAAATTGATACTAAAGAAATTCCAAATTACAAAAATATTGGGAGTGAGTTTTTACATCACTCTTTTGATCCAAAAAATACCTACTCTGTTCCGTATTTTTGGGGAACGTTAGGGATTGTATATAATGATAAATTTATGAAACCTGGACAAATAAAACATTGGAATGATCTCTGGTCCAAAGATTATCGGCATAATATTTTATTAGTGGATTCCGCTAGAGATATTATGGGACTTTCTTTAGCGTCTATGGGAAAGTCTTTGAATACTACTAATTCCTTAGATCTAAAATTAGCAAAAACAAAATTGGACGGTCTCGGACCCAATGTAAAAGCAATTATTTCAGATGAATTAAAAATGTATATGATTCAAAATGAAGCTGCTGTTGGAGTAACGTGGTCTGGAGAGGCTCGTACAATGCTAAACGATAATAAACACTTACATTATGTAGTACCGCCTGAAGGCTCAAACTTATGGTTTGATAATTTTGTCATTCCTAAGACCGTAAAGAATAAAAAAGGTGCTTATGCTTTTATTAATTTTATGCTTGATCCTAAAAATGCTGCTCAGAATGCAGAGTATATCGGGTATGCAACTCCTAATGTAAAAGCTCAAGAATTATTACCAAAGAAAATAAAAAATGATAAACAATTTTATCCAAGTAAACAAGCAATGAAAAATTTACAAGTTTATCGAGACTTAGGTCCAAAGAAAATTCAAGAATATAATGATCTATTTCTCGAATTTAAAATGTATGGTCGATAAGAGCTTCGTTTAGGTATAATTGAATTTTAGGAGGGTGGCAATGAAGTTTAATATTGAGCAAATATTTACCTGGCAAAACCTGATGAATATTATTGATATTTTAATTGTATGGTATATTATTTATCGTTTAATTATGTTGGTAAGAGGGACCAAAGCAGTTCAGTTAGTTAAAGGGATATCATTAATTATTCTTGTCAGAATTGTAGCTGGGTTGTTACATTTACATACGTTAACGTATTTTGTCGATCAAATTCTTTCTTGGTCAGTAATTGGAATAATTGTTATTTTCCAGCCAGAAATTAGGCGTGGCTTAGAGCACTTAGGTAGATCACCAATTTTTGGTGGGACTACAATGACTGAAAAGCAAGCTGCCGAAAAGATGATTGGAGAATTAGATAAAGCAATTCAGTATATGTCAAAAAGAAGAATTGGTGCTTTGATCACGATTCAACAAAATACAGGACTAGAGGACTATATTGAAACCGGTATTCCAATTGATGCTGATATTACCGGAGAATTATTAATCAACATTTTTATACCTAATACGCCATTGCACGATGGTGCCGTAATTATTCGCAATAATCGCATAGCAGTTGCTGCAGCTTATTTACCTCTTTCGGATAATAGTATGATTCCTAAAAAACTTGGGACACGCCACCGGGCAGCTGTTGGTATTTCAGAAGTTACCGATGCGATTACAATCGTTGTTTCAGAGGAAACGGGTGGTGTAACCATTACTCGCAACAGCCAATTTATGCTTGATCTAACTAGAGAGGAATATTTAAAATATTTAAATGCTCAATTAGTTCCAAAAGAGGAAGAAGAAAAGCCAAAGTGGTATCAACGAATTGTAAATCATGTTTGGAATTGGGGGTCAAATAAAAAATGAAAAAGTTTTTTGACAAACCTTGGTTCTATAGAATTATTGCTTTGATTTTGGCTATTTTATTAGCTGTTTATGTAGCATCTAATCAACAAGGTTATGTTACTCAAGGCCGACGTGAAGAAACCTTAAAAACTGCAACTAAAACCCAGGTAATTAAGGCCCCCTTACAAGTTTCAGTTAATACGGATAAGTACTATGTAACGGGATATCCTGAAAAAGTAAATTTAACTTTAGAAGGATCAAATGCTCTAGTCATATCTACTATTAATACTCAAAACTTTCGTGTCTACATTGATTTAAGTCATTTAAAAACAGGAGAGCATACTGTACCAATTAAGGTAAATGGTTTAAGCAGTCAATTAACTTATAATATTAGCCCAAGTAAAGTACGCGTAAGTATTCAAAAGAGAAAATCTCGTACGCTTCCTGTGCAAATAGAGTATAATAAGAGTGCTGTAGCTCGTGGGTATAATCTTGGAACAGCTAAAAGCGATCCAGAAGTAGTTAATATTACTGGAGCTAAAAGTGAGGTTAACCAAGTTGATCGAGTAGTAGCTCGGGCAAGTTTACCAAAGGGAATAGACAGCACATTTGAACGAGAAGAAATGCTGGTAGCACTTGATAAAGATGGACATCAGCTTAACGTCGTTATGGATCCAGTAACGGCATATATTACTATCCCAATTAGCTTATCTAAGAAGAAGGTTAAGATAAATGTAACTTCGAAGAATGAATCTTCGACTCATGTTTATTCTTTAACTGCAAAGGAAGAAAATATTGAGATATATGGTGATGAAAATACGCTCAAGAAGATAACGTCTCTACCTTTAAAGGTTGATTTAAGCGGTATTAACCATGACGTTACGAAAAATGTTGCACTTAAATTGCCAGATGGCGTTGTTAAGGCATCACCATCAGTGATACCAGTTCATATAAAAGTAACTGATACTACTGCTAAAAAAGAATAAAACAAGGAAAGGTTGTTAAAAATTATGCTTAAATATTTTGGAACAGATGGTGTACGGGGGGTTGCTAATGCTGGCTTAACTCCAGAGATGGCTTTTAAATTAGGTCGTGATGGAGGATACGTTCTTACTAAGGATAAAAAGGATGGAGAAAGAGCTAAGGTATTAGTTTCTCGTGATACACGTATTTCTGGACAAATGTTAGAGTATGCATTGATTTCTGGTTTGCTTTCCGTCGGAATTGAAGTTTTAGAAGTTGGTGTAATTACTACTCCTGGTCTTTCTTACTTAGTACGTGCACAAGGTGCAGATGCTGGTGTTCAAATTTCAGCTTCACATAATCCGGTTGAAGATAATGGAATTAAATTCTTTGGTAGTGATGGTTTAAAATTATCTGATGCTAAAGAAGAAGAAATTGAAAAATTGATTGATGCACCTGAAGATAAGCTTCCACGTCCTTCTGCAGAAGGTTTAGGAACTGTAACAAATTACCATGAAGGAGCTTCTAAGTACTTACAATTTATTGAAAATACTTTACCAGAAGAATTAAGTGGAATTAAAGTTGTTGTAGATGGCGCTAATGGAGCTGCTAGTGCTTTGATTTCAAGATTATTTGCTGATATGGGGGTTGACTTTACTACCATTGCAACTCATCCAGACGGTTTAAACATTAATGATCATGTGGGCGCAACTCATACTAAGAAATTACAAGAAGAAGTTGTAAAACAAGGTGCTCAATTAGGTTTAGCATTTGATGGGGATGCTGATCGTTGTATTGCTGTCGATGAAAATGGGAACGAAGTTGACGGTGATCACATTATGTACGTTATTGGCTCATATCTTGCTGATCATGGTCGCTTAAAGAAAGATACAATTGTTACAACTGTAATGAGTAACCTTGGTTTTACAAAGGCTTTGGAAAGACGTGGTCTTAAAAATATAAGAACACAAGTTGGTGACCGTTATGTTTCAGAAGAAATGAGAGCTAATGGTTATAATCTTGGTGGAGAACAATCAGGTCACGTTATTATTAGCGACTACCACAACACAGGTGATGGGATGCTTACGGGATTACATTTATTATATGTAATGAAGGATACCGGTAAATCCCTCAGTGAATTATTGAGTGACTTTAAAGAATACCCACAACGTTTAATTAATGTTCCTGTTGAAAATAAAAAAGACTGGAAAGAACATAAACGCATTACTGAAGCCATTGAAAAGGTTGAAAAAGAATTAAGTGATGAAGGACGTATTTTTGTTCGTCCATCTGGAACTCAAAGTTTGCTTCGTGTAATGACTGAAGCTCCAACACAAGAATTAGCTGACAAGTACTGTGAAGAAGTTGCTAAGGTTGTTGAAGAAGAAATGGGTTCAAACTAAAAACTAATTATTTTTGGCTTTATTTAAAATTTAATATGGTGATGGTGTTCACCAATTTAACCGATTAATATCTGACGACGCCTACTTTCTTGGATCAACAGGGAGGTAGTGTCGTCTTTTTTTATGCATTTTTTGTATAATAGAAAGGAGAGTAACCGATTACATAAGGAGAAAAGCTAATGAATATAAAATTAATTGCTGTAGATCTTGATGGAACATTATTAAATGATAAACAAGAAATAAGTGTTAAAACCAAGCAAGCACTTCAAAAGGCATCAAAGATGGGAATAAAAATAGTTCCTTGCTCAGGTAGACCATTTCCAGGTATTAAGGACTATCTTAATGAATTGGACTTAAAGGATTCTACTCAGTATGTGGTTGCATTTAATGGAGCTTTAGTGTTAAATTCTCAAGGAAAAGCAATCGTTGAAGAACTGTTAAGCTATAATGATTTTATCTTTTTTGAAAAGATTGCTGATAAATTACAAGCAAATTTTCATATTGAAGTAAGAGATAAGTTTATTACATTAGATCATTTTATTAACTATTATCTATCACGTGAAAGTTGGCTAACAAGAATGCCAATAGAGGTTTCTGAACTAAAAGATATTTCAGAAGATATTAAATTTACTAAGGCAATGTTTTCAGGATCTCCAGCTGAAATGAAGAATATTTATGGGAATTTATCAGAGGAAGTATTTGAAAGATATAATGTCTCAACTTCAGATGAAACTTTGATTGAGATTAATTCTAAGCATGCATCTAAAGGAAATGCGTTAAAAGAGTTAGCTAAAAAACTAAATTTAAAAGAAGATGAAGTAATGATTTTTGGTGATCAAACTAATGATATTTCTATGTTTGATGTGCCGGGATTCTATAAAGTAGCTATGGGAAACGCGGTTTCTGAGATAAAAAAGCGTGCTAATTTTATAACTAAAACAAATAATGAAGACGGAATAGCGTATGCATTAAGAAGGCTGGTTTTTAATGAATAGACGATTGAAAAATTATTTAAGTGTAGGGATTTTTGCTTTTTTTGGAGGTGGACTGCGAGCCTATTTAAATTTAATCTGGTCACAGACTGGAACTTTGACTGCTAATATTATTGGCTGCTTTTTATTAGCATTTTTTACTTATTTTTTTGTTGAATACCGAGAAGGAAGAGATTGGCTAGTTACTGGACTAAGTACAGGATTTGTTGGCTCCTTTACTACTTTTTCAAGTTTTAATTTAGATACGCTTAAGCAATTAGAAAGTGGGATGAATAGTCAAGCAACTATTTATTTCTTTAGTTCGATCTTTATTGGTTTTTTATTTGCTTATTTGGGAATGTTAGTAGGTAAAAGAACAGGTAGAAAGTTGGCAGAAAAAGCATGATAACAGTTTTAACAGCCGGATTCGGAGCTATTTGGGGAGCAATTTTAAGATATGGCATTACTAACTATGGTAAAAAACATTGGTCTAAGAAATTTCCATACGCAACGCTATTAATAAATCTTACAGGAGCACTGTTATTGGGATTTATTTTTTCTTGTAAATTCTCGCCCTTTATCTATGCTTTTATTGGAACAGGAGTACTAGGAGGGTACACAACATTTTCAACGTTAAACGTTGAATTACTATCTCATTGGCGAGATCGTAATTACAGTGTATTCACCCTATATGCATTGCTATCATATGGTGGTGGCTTAATTTTAGTATTTTTAGGATATAAAGTAGGTACTTTGATTTAGATCTCAATAAAAAAAGAATGTATCAGATTCCGATACATTCTTTTTTTGATAGTTATTAATTTTGATTTTTAATCGAAACTTTTCCTACTTTGCTTGAAATATCAATTAAATTAGTTGAATCTTCCTTACCAACATAGCCTTCAATTTTATCGTAATCATCGTTTCCGTAAATAATGGCATCAAGAGGAAAATCAGTTGGACCAATTTTTTTGGTATTAATTTTGAATTTGAAAAATATTGCCGGTGGGACATTAACCGATATATTACCAACTTTACTTTGAATTGATAAATTAAATTTAGACTTTTCAGCCAGTGATAAGTTAATTTTCCCCACATCAGATTTAATATTGCCACTTCCAGTAAGATTATTTAGAAGCATTAATCCGGTATCGGTTACTAAATCTATATTCTCACTTGTAAGCCCATTTACGGCGATCTTGCCACTTTTAGTATCCACAAAAAAATTTTTAGTATTAATATTTTCTAATCCCATATTCCCACTGATTGTGTGATAAGATATTTCTTCTTTTGCATCCACATCATTACTGCTTAGCATTCCCGAGTGATCATTAACATGAAAGACATTAGCGGAAGTATTAGAAATGACAATGTCTCCGGATTTTAAGTCTGCTTGTACTCGTTTAAGAGTAGAGTGAGCTAATAGAAAATCTCCTGAAACCGCAGTTACATCTACCATACAATAATTAGAAATCTTATTAATATAGACATCCCCACTTTGACTGCGAATAGTTAGAAAACCAGTGAACTCTTTAGGTAAAAATAGCAAAGTTTTATTTTTAAAAATACCAACTAGTTTGCGAGGGCCTTGGGTAATTTTTAAAACATTTCCAACTTTTTCAACTGTTGAGTGTAGGTTTTTAATATCGCGAGACATAAAGTCATGTACGATTAGTTGGGAAGAATTGGTTGGTAAAACTAAAATATCACCCAAGCGATAGTTAAGATGAATTTCATCAATTTGATTTAATTTTATCTTTAGTTCATTGACTAGTTTTGAATCGAAAATTTTGGCAAAAAAATCATTATATTTGACATAGTCGTTCTCTTCTAAACTTTTTAGTTGAGAAAGCATGGTATCAAGATCTGTTAAGTTTAAAAGTGCTTTTTGCTCTGCTTCAAATTGACTGGCACCATGCTGAATTTCTTTTTTTATTAAATTTTTAAATTTGGCCGATTGTAAAATTAAGTTGAACACTTTTGAAAAATAAAAAAGTCCATCTGG
>OFGH01000464.1_pt1 | contig 36703 bp, 29 predicted proteins | sample 1521721 | NCBI WGS metagenome assembly OFGH01 (sample SAMEA3504132, study PRJEB24116) | mouse gut metagenome | biome: mouse gut; feature: mouse-associated habitat; material: faeces | place: Denmark | collected 2011
TTTATTTTGTGCAATATTTGGTATTTACTCATTTATAGTTATTAAAAAAAATTTGGTTAGTGATAAGTATTGTTTCAAATATTTCCATTTTAGCCTTTTTTAAATATTTTGATTTTCTTATTGGTTCATTTAATTCAATTTTAGGATTGGCGCATATTAAAATATTATTGCCTGATTTTGATATTATGTTGCCAGTAGGTATTTCTTTTTACACATTTCAGGCATTGAGTTATACTATTGACGTGTATTTTGATAAAGATTATAAAATTGAAAAAAATTTAGCACGTTATGCATTATTTGTAACCTTTTTTCCTCAGTTAGTTGCGGGACCGATTGAAAGATCCAAGAATTTGCTTGAACAGTTTTATGAAAGACATGAATTTGAATATGCAAGAGTTAGAGATGGCCTTATATTGATGATGTGGGGACTATTTCAAAAAATTGTTATTGCGGATAGAGCGGCAATTCTTGTGAATCAAGTGTATAATGATATTAGTTCATACAGTGGTTTTGAAGTGGTTATTGCCACGGTTCTTTTTGCAATACAGATATATTGTGATTTTTGTGGATATTCGGATATAGCGATTGGAGCAGCCAAGGTTATGGGGTTTCGCCTTATGACAAATTTTAAGCAGCCATATTTTTCAAAGTCAATAAAGGAATTTTGGAGAAGATGGCATATTTCCCTTAGTTCATGGTTGCGTGATTACATATATATCCCTCTTGGGGGAGGCAGATGTTCAAAAATAAAAAAATATAGGAATATTATGATAACATTTTTGCTTAGTGGATTATGGCATGGTGCAAATTGGACATATGTAGTTTGGGGGGGATTGCATGGAAGCTTTCAAGTTATTGGTGAGGTGCTTTTTCCTGTCAGAGAAAAAATTAAGTGCATTTTAAATATAGATAGTGAAAGTTTTGGTCATAAGATTTTTCAGATATTATTTACTTTTTTACTGGTGGATAGCGCTTGGATTTTTTTTAGAGCATCCTCTTTAAGAGAAGCGATTATGATATACAAACAAATGTTTTCCGAGTTTAATTTTGAAATATTCTGGAATGGCAGATAATACAATCTAGGGTTGACTCGTATGGATATGAGCCTCTTGTTTATTGCAATTTTTGTCTTATGGGCAGTTAGTATTTTAAGAAATAGAGTGTCTGTTTTAGAGGAGTTGTCTAAACAGCACATTATATTCCGATGGGGAGTTTATATAACATTAGTTTACAGTATTATATTTATACTGTTGATTCAGGGATTTGGGTTTCCTTCTCAAGAATTTATTTACTTTCAGTTTTAATTGGCAAAGGATTATGATAATGAGGAAAATGCTTTTAAAAGGATTATTATTTTTAATAATTTTGATTATCCCATTAATGTATTTTAATATGCGTTATAAAAAAACAGATTTTTTTCTGCAAATGAATGGATTGGGAAAATTCAGAAATATCCCATATGAGATTGAAGTGGTTAATTTGGGAAATTCACATGCGGCAGCAGGAATAATGTATAATGACAAATCATTTAAGGGTTACAATTGGGCGCTTGGTTCTCAACCTTTTGAATATGATTATTATATATTGGATTATTATTCATCCCATTTATCTAAAAAGGCAACAGTTATAATACAAATCTCTTTTTTTGATTGGTATTATAATTATGAAGAAATTTTTGAAGGTGAGATTTCGAGATATAACGAACGGTACTACTCTATATTAGATAAAAATCATATTATGAATTATGATTTGAAAAAAGATTTTTTATATAACAGGTTTCCGCTATTGACAGCGGGGAAAAATATGACTTATATTTTTGAGGATGTAAAACAAGATGATGTCGTTCAAGATAATGCTGAAACTAACACTGATTTAGCCTCTTTAGAGAGAGCTGCGGAAGAAAAATATGAAAGCTGGACAGAACACGTAATGGCAGTTGATGCTAACAAAAAAGAACAATGTAAAATAAAAAATATGAATTTTTTAAAAAAAATGATAGATTATTGTTATGAGAATGAATATACCCCTGTACTAGTTACATTGCCTATGACGAACCAATTATTGGAAAAATTTTCTGAAGATTTTGTTTGCGATTTCAATCGTCAGATAATGGAGGTACAAAAAGAATATCCTAAATTGAAATTTTTTGACTATTCAGAAGATCAGGACTTTGCAGGTAATCCACAGCTCTTTATGAATTTAGATTCGGATCACTTAAACGAGGATGGAGCTGATATTTTTTCAGAAAGATTATGGGCTGATTTGCGTAAGGCGAAATTGATAAAGTGAAATAATACACGAATAAGATTAGAGGTATAGAAATGGAAAAAAAAGCTATTATAAACAAAAGAATGATTGCATTAATTGCTCAAATTCTAATTATGGGAATTGGCCTATTAGTCATGATAGTGAGAGTACATTATGGTGTGGAGTTGACAGATGAGTCTTGGTATATGTCAGAACCTTATGTTATTTCCCGAGGTGCAATTCCTTATGTTGATAGCTGGAGCCAGGCACCAGGGTTTACGTTTCCACTTTTTTATATTGTCAAATTATTTCTAGCATTAAATAAAAGTACGGAAGGCATTGTGATTTTTTTTCGGATTTTTTTTGTATGTTGGAGCTTTTGTATCATATTTTTATCTTTTGGATTATATGCAATAAAAAGGTATAATAAAAACGTATTTGTATTATTTTTAGCACTTATTATTTTTGCTCCGCATCAGTTGTTTTCTGTTAATTATAATACAATAGGCTTATGGTACGTTCTTTTAGCCTGTTTTTTATTGATGGATGAATCAGCTAGTAAAAAAATATATAATATTTATATTAGAGGGTTGTTGGCAGGCGTGTTTATTGCAAGAGCAATAATAGGTCCTCCGGCAGTTATTTTACCGTGTATTGTATTACTAGCTATGTTGATGGTGAAAAAAGAATATACAAAAATGATTGGGTATATCAGTGGTGGAGGTTTGATGGCGATTTTTGTGGTCGCATATTGCGGAATAAAAGGTGGTGGAATAAATAATATTTTAAAGGGACTTATTAATATTATGCAGGATTCTCCGTATCTTTATATACAGAGTGTCTCATTAATGTGGAAGATTAAAGGGATATTAGTGTTTTTAGCTCCAAGTATTGCGTGCCTAGCAATTGTGATGGGATTTGATTTTCTTTTTAAAAAAGATGAAAATAAAAAAAATATAATCAAATATCTTCTTCTCCTTTTTTTAATAATGGGATTAATTGTGGGAATTATAGCTAATGATTTGGGCTTGTTTGTAAGTTTTTCTTGGTTTGAAGGATTGTTTTTATGTTTTTTTGATGATAGAAAGAAATTTGGGGAATTTAGGATTTTTGCTGAAATAACAGTAATTTATTTCTTTTATTACTTAAGTTCTGTTTTTACTAATGTATACGGCCCGGCTGCCAGAGAATATATTTTATATTTCTCCAGTATATTTTCATTTGTCGTAATATGTCAAATAATTAGTACTTTTTCCAAAAAGAACCCTTTTCCTATTATACTTATTTTGTGTGTATGTTTTTTTTCTATGGAATATTGCTTTACTCATGTATATAGAGATGAAAGTATTAGCAATATGGCTTTTAAAGTTGAAAAGGGAATATGGAAAGGCTGCTATACGACAAAAGAAAGAGCAGACAAAGTCGTATGGTTGGAAAATACAATTAGAGGTATTACTGAAAAGACAGACAAAGTACTATTTTTGGACTGGGCATCATTTGCTTACTTGATGTCTAATGGAAATGCTTTTACACCAACTACTTTGGATCCGCAAGGTTATCATCAGAGAGTTAATAGACCTGAACTTATTCAAGATTATTTTGAAATAAAACAAGATATTCCAGATAAAATAATATATATAGAATATGGTTATGAAAAGAGCTTGAGCATTGAAAATGAATCATGGAGATTTAATGAATTCGTACATGCAAATTATGTTTTTAAGACGAGTAAATGTATGGATGAATACCGTGTGCTGTTATATGAAAAAATAAGGAATTAGAAGAGAAAATATAATGAAAGTATGGATACAATATACACAGCTTTTGTGATAATGTGAGGGGAAAAATAATGAAAGTAGTTTTACTTGCAGGCGGTTTTGGGACAAGAATTGCTGAAGAATCTGAAATAAAACCAAAGCCTTTAATAGAGATAGGTGGAATGCCTATCTTGTGGCACATTATGAAAGAATACTCATACTATGGATTTAATGATTTTATTATATGTGCAGGATACAAGCAGCATTTAATAAAGGATTGGTTTGCTACATATTTTATACACACGTCTGATGTTACATTTGATCTGACAGAACAAAACAAGGTAACAATACTGAATCAACACGCGGAGCCTTGGAAAGTAACAGTAGTGGATAATGGGCTCAATACAATGACTGGAGGGAGAATCAAAAGAATCCGTCAATATATTGATAATGAGCCATTTTTTATGACTTATGGGGATGGGGTTTGTGATGTCGAAATAGATAAACTTTTGGAATTTCATAAAAGCCATGGAAAAATTGCTACGCTTACATCTGTAACGCTAGAACAACAAAAAGGTATATTAGAAGTGTCAGGTGATAATGCGGTACAATCTTTCAGAGAAAAAAGTGTATCAGACGGGGCGCTAATCAATGCGGGGTATATGGTTTTGGATGCAAAAGTATTTGACTATATTGAAGGGGATCATACAGTGTTTGAAAAAGAACCTATGATTAAGCTTGCAGATGATAATCAGCTAATGTCTTACCCGCACAAAGGATTTTGGCAATGTATGGATACTAAGAGAGAAAAAGATATTTTAGAAAAAATTTGGAACAGTGGGAAGGTTCCATGGAAAAGATGGTAAAGTAGATACGAAACAATGGAGGGCAGAAATGGCTGATTGGAGAAATGAACAGGAAGCAAGGGAAAATATTAAGGAACTTGTGGCTGAGTATTACAGACAATTCAAGGAACCGGCGGAGAGCAAACTTAACTTTAAGCCAGGAGACCGTATATCTTATGCATCGCGCGTGTATGATGAAAAAGAAATGCAATCGCTTACAGATGCAATGCTGGATTTTTGGCTCACGACAGGAAGATTTTCAGATGAATTTGAACGAGAATTCGCTAAGTGGATTGGAATAAAATATGCACATTTAGTAAATTCCGGATCTTCTGCAAATCTAATTGCGTTTATGACGCTTACAGCACCGGAACTTGGAGACAGGCAAATCAGGCGAGGAGATGAAGTTATTACTGTAGCGGCCAGTTTTCCCACTACAGTGGCACCGATTATTCAATATGGAGCTGTTCCTGTCTTTGTGGATGTGACAGTACCAGAATATAACATTGATGTAACAAAATTAGAAGGAGCGGTAAGCAATAAAACTAAAGCAGTTATGCTTGCCCATACGTTAGGTAATCCATTTAACATAAAGGCAGTAAAAGCATTCTGTGATAAATATAACCTTTGGCTGATTGAAGATAATTGCGATGCACTTGGTTCGGAATATACGATTGGTTCTGATACCAGATATACTGGAACATGGGGAGATATTGGAACATCTTCATTTTATCCGCCGCATCACATGACAATGGGAGAGGGAGGATGTGTCTACACAAATAACCCTCAGTTAAACCGATTAATTTTATCTTATCGAGATTGGGGAAGAGATTGTATATGCCCTTCGGGAAGAGACAATTTTTGCGGGCATAGATATGACGGGCAATTTGGAGAACTCCCGCAAGGATATGATCACAAATATGTATACAGCCATTTTGGTTATAACTTGAAAGTTACTGATTTACAGGCTGCGGTAGGTGTTGAGCAGTTAAAAAAATTTCCGACTTTTATTGAGAGACGCAGGCATAATTGGAGTCGGCTGTACAAGGCATTGGAAAAAAGCATTGCCAAAGACAAGTTGGTTCTTCCTAAGTCTGCAGAAAACGCAAAACCAAGTTGGTTTGGATTTATGATATCAATCAATCCAGAGAGCAGCATAAACCGTAATGATGTAACCAGGTATCTTGAAGAACATAATATACAGACGAGGCTGTTATTTTCCGGAAACTTAATCAAACATCCGTGTTTTGATGAAATCAGGGGTACAGATGCCTACAGAGTAGTCGGAGGCCTTGAAAATACGGATTATATAATGCATAATTCTTTTTGGGTCGGAGTGTATCCTGGGATGACAGATGACATGATAGACTATATGGCAGAGACTATTGTGAAGGCTGTGTGTTAATGTGCAAAATGTTTCAAAAGAAAGGTAGTGTGCATGAGTAATATCGGTAAGGGGAATAAAATGAACGGTACTGAAAAAATCAAAGTCGGTATCATTGGAACAGGCAATATTGGTACAGATCTTCTTATGAAAGTTTTGAAATCAGATGTGCTGGAATGCGGCATCTTCGCCGGGCATAATCCGGATTCAAAGGGAATTGCAAAAGCCAGAGAGATGGGAGTTCCCGTCACATATGATTCCATCAGGTATATCGAGGCCAATCCAGAGTGCTGCCAGATAGTATTTGATGCTACGAGTGCCAGGGTACATGAGCAAAATGCACCAATACTGAAAAGGCTGGGAAAGTATGCGATAGATCTGACGCCTGCCCATATAGGCAGATTTTGTGTTCCTCAGGTAAATCTTAACGAGGCAATGGAGCAGGATAATGTAAACTGCATCACTTGTGGCGGACAGGCAACTGTTCCTATTGCAAAAGCCTTGAATGATATTGGTGATGTGAAATATCTGGAAATTGTTTCAACAATCGCCTCAAAGTCTGCAGGAGCGGGTACACGCAACAATATTGATGAATTTACGCAGACAACGAAAGAAGCGCTCATTGAGGTGGGAGGGATCAGAAAAGCTAAAGCAATTATTATCCTGAATCCGGCAGAACCGCCAATTACAATGCATAATACGGTATATGCTATTATAGAGTCGCCGGATATGCAGCGGATAAAGGATGCTGTAGCCAGAGTTGAGCGTGAGATAAAAGAGTATGTTCCAGGTTACAAGGTAGTACTGGGTCCCGTACTGGAGAACGGCAGGGTAACGACAAGCATCGAGGTTACGGGATCGGGAGATTTTTTGCCAACATATGCCGGAAACCTTGATATCATAACCTGTGCAGCCATTGAAATAGCGGAGAGCTATGCGAGGAGGAAATTGTTATGAGCAGGATCAGATTTTTTGACGCTACGCTTAGAGACGGCTCTCATGCGATAAAACATCAGCTATCAGTGAAAACCATAGTGGATTATTGTGAAGCTATGGATGATGCGGGAATGTATACTATCGTGGTAGGACATGGGAATGGATTAGGTGCATCTTCTTTACAAGTTGGACTTTCTGAGTTAAGTGATGCAGAGATGCTGTCTACGGCGAGAAAGCACCTAAAACATACAAGGCTTGGTGCTTATATGATACCGGGTTTTGGTACAATTTGTGATGATTTGGATTTAGCATTGGGTGCAGGGGTTGACTTATTTAAGATTGGCAGTCATTGTACTGAGGCGGATGTCACAAGACAGCATATTGAATATATCAGGGAGAAGGGGAAGGAAGTATATGGTGTTCTCATGAATTATCATATGACCTCTACCGATCGGATATTGGAAGAGGCACAAAAGATGCAATCCTATGGAGCACATGGGATTATTCTAATGGATAGTGCAGGGGCTTCCACGCCCGAGATGGTAAAGAGGACGATTTCTACTCTTACAGACCATCTGTATGTTCTTGTCGGCTTTCATCCTCACAATAATATGGGACTTGCTGTGTCAAATGCATATATTGCCATACAGGAAGGAGCCAGAATAATAGATGGAACTTTGCGCGGATTTGGTGCAGGAGCCGGAAATGTCCAATTGGAAGCTTTGTCGGCTTTGCTAATGAAAGAAGGTTATGAACTTAATCAGAATCTATTTCAGATGATGGACGCGAGCGAGGGCATTGTAAAAAAGGTTATGACAGAGGACAGGGCACTTTCGGATGTGAGCATTGTAAGCGGTATGGCAGGTGTATTTTCGTCATTTAAGACGCAGGTACTTGCGGCATCTAAGGAATTTAATGTTGATCCGCGAGACATCTTTATGGAGCTTGGACGAAGAAAAGTAGTCGGAGGACAGGAAGATATGGTTGTTGCGGTAGCACAGGAGCTTGCACAGCCGGTAAATGTCGATGCGGAGTCCTATATGCTTGAATCATTGACATAGAAAAGATTATAGAGAGGAGAATTTTTAACATGAATGTCTCAGAATTTATTTTTGATTTTTTTAACAAAAAGGGTGTTGATGCTGTTTTTATGATTACTGGCGGTCAGGCGATGTATTTGGACGATGCTGTTGGCAGGAATAAAAATTATGATATCATATGCCATCACCATGAACAGGCTGCCGCAATGAGCGCAGATGCATATGGAAGGTTGAAGAACAAACCAGCTATTGCGCTTGTGACGGCCGGTCCTGGGAGCGTCAATGCCATGAATGGAGTTGTGGGGGCATACACGGATTCTGCGCCAATGATTGTGATATCTGGACAGGCGAATCTGTCATTCGTGCAATATGAGGAGCGAACCAGTATCCGGCAGTTTGGCATACAGGGTATCAACATGCGTTCTATGGTGGAAGGTGTAGTGAAATATTTTAAGACCATTGATGATGTTACTAAAATCACATATTATCTGGAAGAGGCCTGGAGTGCGGCAACTACTGGACGGCCGGGACCGGTGTGGATTGATGTGCCGCTGGATATCCAGAGGGCAGAGGTGCCGGTTAAAAATCAGCGAAAATTCAGGGCGAACGCTAGTGGTCTGAATGAATATCTGCTTGAGAAAGGAACCCGTTCCATAATGGAACATCTGAAATCAGCAAAAAGGCCTATTGTTCTTGCAGGTCAAGGCATTAGCTTGTCTGGAGCCAGGGAGGAATTCAGAAGCTTATTTGAGAAAGTCAGGATTCCTGTTATAACAGCCCGTCTTGGCATTGACCTGATAGAGAGCGACAATGAGCTATATGTAGGCAGACCGGGAAATTACGGTGAGCGCTCGGCGAATTTTGCAATACAGAATGCTGATGTGATTGTGTCGATAGGCTGCCGTCTTGCATCCTCCCTTGTAGGACATTCTCCAGAGCAGTTTGGGAAACATGCTTATAAGATTGTGGTGGATATTGATCAGGAAGAGCTTGATAAACCGGGTGTTCTGATTGATGAGAAACTCAGGCTCGATGCCAGGGCCGTTATATCTGAGTTAAATAAAATGTTGGATAATGAGAGTTTGCCTGATTACGGAGAATGGGTGAAACAGTGCAATTACTGGAAAGAGAATTATCCTGTAGTCCAGCTGGAGTATAAAGATGAGAAACCTGTTAATTCCTATTATTTCATAGACCGTTTATCAAGACTTGCACCGGATAATGCAAATATTATGGTTGACACAGGGTCTTGTTTCCATGTGGCATGTCAGACGTGGAAAGTAAAGAGAGGGCAGCAATTCCTTACGACAGGCGGCATCAGCTCCATGGGCTACTGGTGCGCGGGTATCGGTGCGTGTGTGGCAAATGACGGGAAAGATACCATAGTAATCACTGGCGACGGAAGCCTTCAGATGAATATTCAGGAATTTGCGCCGATTCACCATAACAATCTGCCCATAAAAACATTTGTACTTAATAATGATGGATATCTTCTGATTCGTACCACGCAGAGGAACTTTATGGAGGACAGATTTGTTGGTGAAGGACCTGAATCCGGAGTTTGGTGTCCTGAGCTTGAAAAGATTGCGGCAGCTTATGAGATGCCATATTTCAAGATTGAGAGCATTGAAGAAATCGATACTGTTGTGGAAAAAGTATTTGCCATAGAAGGTCCGGTTATCTGTGAGGTTATGACACCGAAATGGCAGGCGCTTGTTCCTCGTATCACATCGGAAAAAATGCCAGACGGACGGTTGGTGGCGCATGAATATAGTGATATGTATCCATTCCTGGACAGGGAAGAGTATAAAAATAATATGGTGGCGGAAAAAAGGGAAATATTAGATTAAAGTTATGCATATGAGAATTTTCCAATTCACCCCGTTACGCTTACTCGAAAGGAGAAGGCATGAACAAAGATATTTTATCTAGTGATTTAGAAGAGATATATAATTGCGGATATAAATGGGATAAATTTGCGGGGAAGACAATCTTGATTACAGGAGCATATGGGATGCTTGCCTCATATATGACTTATTTTTTTATCTTTTTGCGAGAAATAAAGCAGATTGATGTGAAACTGATACTCTTGGTTCGTTCTGAAAAGAAATTAGAGAGATGTATCGGGAATGTGAGTCGTGATTATATAAAGGTTTGTTATGACAGCATGAATGATAGACTTAAAATAGATGGTAATATTGATTTTATCATTCATGCGGCATCATTGGCAAGCCCCCAGCATTATGCGACCCATCCGGTGGATGTGCTTATGCCCAATACAATTGGAACGTATCACTTACTCAGCCTTGCTACGGAAAAAAAGGTAAGCGGATTTCTACTGTTTTCTACGGGGGATATTTATGGGCGTGTTATGAATAAGGGCTCTGTGGGAGAAAGAGATTATGGCATTTTGGATACGCTTGATATCCATAACTGCTATAGTGAGAGTAAGCGGATGGCAGAAACAATGTGCTATTCTTTTATGTCTCAATTTGGTGTACCTGTAAAAATAGCCCGTATCTGGCATACTTATGCACCTACAATGGATGAGAAAAACGACCCCAGAGTTTTTGCGTCCTTTGTAAAGAATGTATTGTCTGGTGAGGATATTGTTATAAAATCAGATGGCACGGGGAAAAGAACCTTTTGCTATATTACTGATGCTGTCTGCGGTTTCCTGAAAATATTGCTGGACGGAAAGAATGGAGAAGCATATAATATATGCAATGAAAGCCAGTTTGTAAGCATCGCGGAGCTGGCAGAAATTATTGCGGGATTGAGACCGCAGATGGGGTTAAAGGTTATTTATAAGAAGAGAAATGAAAATGAGAGCTATGTGGAGAATACACATATGAAAGGAATAGAGATTTGCCCATCATCAGATAAATTAAAGCTGCTTGGATGGAAACCGATGATAGATTTAGAGACAGGATTTGACCGGGTGTTTCGATATAAAGGAATTTGATTTTTATTTTCATGTTTTGCATAATATTCTAAGGAGAAATTTGATTTGAAAAAGATAAGTATGTTGATTCCAACCTATAATGAAGAGGAGAATGTGAAACCTTTAAGCGAGGCTATAATCAACGAGTTTAGTAAGCTGCCACAGTACGATTATGAGATTGTCTTCATTGACAATGATTCAAAAGATGATACCAGAGAGAAGATACGACAGTTGCATGAGCAAAACAAGCGGATTAAGGCAATTTTTAATGCAAAGAATTTTGGACAGAATAACTCGCCCTATTATGGACTGCTGCAGACTACGGGGGATTGCACCATTTTAATGTGTGCGGATTTTCAGGATCCGGTGGAATTGATTCCTTCCCTGATAGAGAAATGGGAGGAAGGATATAAGATTGTATCTTGTATAAAGACAACAAGTAAAGAAAATAAGCTCATGCGTTTTTTAAGGACATGCTATTATAATTTGATAAAGAAATTTTCTGAGGTTGAACAGATAAAGCATTATACTGGATTTGGCCTATATGACAAAACATTCATCAATGTACTTCGTGAATTGAATGACCCGACTCCGTTCCTGAGAGGGATTGTGGCAGAATTGGGATTTAAAAGAACAGAAATTTCTTATGAACAACAATTACGCAGAGCTGGGAAATCGAAAAACGATTTTTTTACTTTGTATGACATAGCAATGCTCAGTGTTACATCTTACACTAAAATTGGTTTGAGATTTGCAACATTTGTGGGACTTTTTATCTCTGTTATCAGTTTTATAATAGCAGTATTTTATTTTATATACAAACTGTTGTATTGGGATACGTTTAATGCCGGAACAGCTCCCATAGTCATAGGAATATTCTTTCTGGGAGCGGTACAGCTGATTTTCCTTGGGATACTTGGTGAATATATTTTAAGCATGAATAAACGTATTATGAACAGGCCTCTTGTGGTGGAGGAAGAGAGAATTGGATTTGATAATGAATGCATAAAGGAAGATGATTTTTCAGAAAAATCAATGGGGGGGGGCTCGACTAAGAGCTGCATAGAAAAAGAATTCAGACAATAAAGCGAGTGAGATTATTGGGAGGATAGAAAGTGAATTTATCATTTTATAAAAATAAATCTGTTTTAGTTACCGGACATACCGGATTTAAGGGAACATGGCTGTGCAAGATGCTGATAAATGCAGGTGCAAAAGTGACAGGCTATGCCCTGAACCCTCCAACGAATCCCAGCCTGTTTGAAATATGCGGACTTGCCTCTCATATGAATTCTATTAGTGGGGATGTCCGGAATCTGGAAGAGTTAAAAAGCGTATTTGATGAGGCAAAGCCGGAAATTGTCATCCATATGGCAGCGCAGCCGATTGTCAGGGATTCTTATAAAGACCCTGTATATACTTATGATGTAAATGTCATGGGAACGGTTAATCTCCTTGAGTGCGTCCGGCTGTCTGATTCGGTCAAGTCTTTTGTCAATGTTACAACGGATAAGGTGTACCGGAACAAAGAATGGATGTGGGGTTACCGTGAAGACGAAGAGCTGAACGGATATGACCCATATTCCAATTCTAAATCCTGTTCTGAGCTGGTAACGGATAGCTTTAAAAACTCCTTTTTTAAAGAACGTGATATCGCAATCACGACGGTTCGTGCAGGAAATGTGATTGGGGGAGGGGATTTCGCAAATGACAGGATTATCCCGGACTGCATTCGCGCCGCGCAGGATAACAGGGATATTATTGTGCGGAATCCATATTCTACCAGGCCGTACCAGCATGTCCTCGAGCCTTTGGCAGCATATCTTCTGATTGCTCAGGCGCAATATGAGAAAAGGGAGCTGGCGGGCAGCTATAACGTAGGGCCAGATGACGCAGATTGCTGGACGACGGGGGAATTGGTCACATTGTTTTGTAAAAAATGGAATAAGATTATGGGTGAAAATATTTCCTGGGAAAATAAATGCGACGGCGGACCTCACGAGGCAAACTTTTTAAAACTTGACTGTTCAAAATTAAAGACTGTATTTGGTTGGAAACCCAGGTGGAATGTGGACATGGCTGTGGAAAAGATTATTGAATGGACAAAAGCTTATCTGGATGGGAGAGATGTAAGCGCATGTATGGACTCTCAGATTGAAAGTTTTTTTGAATAAGAAAGAGTTTGAACTTATGTGGAAAATTATTGAAGAAGTTGTGTGTTTCTGTCTGAGGTTAGTATGTAAGCTGTGCCGGAAAGAATGCACAGAAGAAATGCAGACGGTGTTTGTCCAGTTTGTAAAATTTGGAATTGTCGGAATCAGCAATACGCTTATTTCATATTTCATATATGTTATCATGCTTTTCTTTTTCCAGTCATTTGCGCTGCTGGAGAATTATGATTATCTGGCTGCACAGGTAATTGCGTTTGTCTTGAGTGTGCTGTGGTCATTTTACTGGAATAATAAAGTAGTGTTTGTACAAGACTCCGGAAGTAAAAGAATTCTTTGGAAGACGCTGTTGAAGACATTTGCGGCATACTCATTTACAGGATTGTTTTTGAATAGTGTACTTCTGATATTGTGGGTGCAGGTGCTTGGTGTGTCGGAGTATGTGGCTCCGGTATTTAACCTTTTGTTCAGCGTGCCTTTGAATTTTTTGATAAATAAGTTTTGGGCTTTTAGGTGAGATGGTTATGTCATATTGTACATGGATATCAAAACGAATTTAGGAAATAAAATAAATGAAAACGCTAATCCCCCAACTATGCTGGGGAGAATAGAGTAAGCAAAAGCGAAGAAGATGGCATAAAAAGCCTCCTATGTTAATATGAGAAAGGTGTCGCAAGCCAATTTCAAGAATAGGAGGCGGTTCAAGTGGACAGTAAAAGTTTATCACATACGAAATGGAAATGCCAATACCATATCGTATTTATACCCAAATATCGAAAAAAGAAGCTGTTCGGTCAGTTAAGGCTCGATGTACGAGAGATATTAAGTACATTATGCAAATACAAAGGAGCAGAAATAATAGAAGGGGCGGTGTGTGCCGATCATGTACACATGTGTGTGAGTATTCCTCCAAAGATAAGTATTTCAAATTTTATGGGGTATTTAAAAGGAAAGAGTACGCTAATGATATATGACAGGCATCCGGAACAACAAAGCAAGTGGAATAAAGCATTTGGGGCAAGAGGATATTACGTGACAGCGGTAGGAAATGTAACAGAGGATGCCATAAAGAAGTATATTCAGGAACAATCAGAAGAGTTCCGAAAAGAAGAAAGTGAGGAAGCCGCTTTTTAACGGCAGCAAGTAGTAAATGCTTGCGACATCCGCCTTTCAGGCGAGCAGTAACAGAGCCCTTGGGGGCGTTTTTCCAACCTCCACTTCAAGTGGGGGCTAGTGATTATCATAGAAACAGGGTATGAAAATATGACAGGATTTATACAGACAGGGTATATTACAATATTAAATGTAATTTATAAAGCCACAGGAAAAATAAATGAAAAGATACGTAATGCAATAATATGGTGTTTTATATTTTTGTTGATTTCACTTAGTATTTATAATTATGCGATTTGGTCCAGGGGCTCATCAATTGTGCAGTTTGAAAGAGATATTATTGGATGTTTTTGCCTCGCCGGAATTGCAGTTTTTAGCATTAATGGACATTTGAGAAAATATTCCTGGAATCGGCAATTTGTATTTATCTGGTATGTATTTGCGATATTACTTTTTATTTCCGGATTGCTACATTCGGTAGAAAACAGTTACTGGCTCTGGTCTGTTTCTATGTTAGTCGGATTTCCCGGTTTTTATCTTATATGGCAAAACAGAGAGGATTATGATACGCTTTTTAAGCTTATTAGCAGCGCAATGCTTGTAGCAATGTTTATTTTTTTGATAATATGCCTTTACACTGTTAACAGTGAGATGAATGTATCGGGAAGATTTTCATCTGCTATGCGAAATCCTAACCATTTAGGCAAGCTGGCTGTTTCAGGTACTGCGGCGGCCTTTTATCTTGCAATTACAAGTAAGCGAATGTGGCTTTATGGAATACCGATAGGAGTATGCTGGAAATTAGCTCAATTATCAGGCTCCCGGGCCGCAGTAATTGTATTTATAACACAATTGGCAGTTTTTTTGGTATTTTACATTAAATATATGTATCAAATGAAAGGGTTAAAAATAATTATTGGAAATATGATAATTATGTTGTGTATCTCTGTTCTGTGTTCAGGATTTACAGAAAAAGGAATAGAGCATTGCCAAAAACAGCATGATGAGATTATCATGCAGGAAAAAGAAAGGGCAGAGCGGGAGAAAGGGCAAAAGGAAGAAAGCAGCCAGGGAACAGAAGAACAGCAGACGACTGAAGATTTAGCCAGCAATCCGCCAGAGACACCACAGATATCGGTTGAACAGAATGAGGAGGTGCTTAAAACCAGAAGCGATATAAAAGGGAAAACGGTGGATCAGATTTCCAGCGGAAGAACGATTATATGGAAATATTATATTGAAAAGTTAAATTTCCGGGGAAATGACTGGAAAAAATACAAAGCAAATACACCGGAATATTATTATCAATGGGCTCACAATGATATTATTGAAATATCTTACCGTTCAGGGATTTTCGCAGGGATTTTCGACTTTATGTTTTTGTTCTATCTTGGAATCTATGTACTAAAATATGTGTGTTTGAAGAAAGAAATAAAACCTTATGTGTGTTTCACATCGTTATGTATTTTGACCTATGGGGGATATGCAATGTTGGATGTTATCTCATTCCCATTTAGCATGCAATATACATTTATGTTTTTTGTTTCATTAATGCCGGTATTTGAAAGGAGAAATGAACTATGGACAAGGCAAAAGTCTCAGTGATTGTTCCTGTTTACAACGGAGAAAAATACTTGGAGGAATGTCTGGACAGCATTTTAAACCAGACAATGAAAGCGATAGAGATAATCTGTGTGGACGATGGCTCAACGGACAGGAGCAATGAGATTTTAGATAAATATTCTACGAATGATGCCCGTATCAGAATCTATCATCAGGAGAACCAGTTTGCCGGTATTGCAAGAAACACAGGAATGAAATATGCAGAAGGCAAATATATCCTGTTCCTTGACGGAGATGATTTTTTTGACATCGCCATGATAGAGAAACTATATAATAAATCGGAACAGGATAAGGCAGATATCTGTGTCTGTGACGGATATCGGTATGATGATGAAAATAAAGTGTCTCTGAAGAGTAAGGCATATTTGGTGCATAATCTTCTTCCTGATAAAATTCCATTCTCAATAGAGGATACGGAAGAGACATTGTTTAATTTTACTACGATGAACCTTTATAACAAGCTTTATCGACGGGATTTTCTGGAAAGGACAGGAATAAAATTTAAACCGCACAGACTGGGTGAGGACGCGGGTTTTGTTCTCCATACATTATCTTCTGCTGGCAGGATAACGGTACTGGATGAAAGATTATTTTATTATCGGATCAATACCAATATCAGTGTTACGGATTCGGCAGCACAGGATATCCTTGCCGGATACAGGACGATGCTGGAGGCAAAAATTGAATTAATTGAAAAAGGAATCTATACGGAAAAACTAAAAAGAAGCTTTGCAAATAAGGCATTAGGCAACTGTTTTCACTTTTTCAGAAAAGCAAATACGTTAGAGGCATATCAGCAATTGTTTGACAAACTTGTGAATCAGGATGGTTTTGCTGATTTGGATGTTGTGGATAATGGTGAGGATTACTATTATTTTAAAAAGGCATATGCGAGATTTCATCTTATGATGCAGAAGAAAGATTCTTTTGAATATTTGTTTTCTCAGTATATGGATATGAAACAACAAAATCAGAAACTTACTTCAAAGCTGGAAAAGAGCAGGAATAAGATAAAAAAACAGCAGGAAAAAATAGAGAATGAAAAGGAAAAAATGCAGAAACTTAAGAAATCTGCTACCTTTAAAATTGGAAAGATGATTTTATGGCTGCCGAGGAAAGTGTTTAAGAAGGACTAAAGGCTGTTACAATTAGCATTTCATTTCTTATTGGTGACTTGAGAGAAACGAAAGGAATGATAAAAACTATGAAAATATTTATAAGTCATTCTTCAAAAGATAAAGAATTGGTAATGATGTTTGTTGATTTATTGACTCAAGGATTTCATATTGATTATAATGATATTTTTTGTACATCAATGGATAATGCATTAAGAGTTGGTGAGGATTTTATTAAGAGCATAAAAGATAATCTTCGTGATTCTGAGATTGTATTATTTCTAATCACACAAAATTATATTGACAGTAAATTTTGTATTATGGAAATGGGCGCTGCTTGGGCATTTAAGGACAATATTTTTCCGATTATTGTTCCGCCATTAGACTATAATATTTTAAATGATACTCCGCTTAAAATAACCCAAAGTATTATTTTAAGTGAAACAGAAGATTTGTTTAAAAAACTATATGAGTATAAGCTGGTGGAAAAACAAATAATTCCAAGATTAGATTTTATGCAAGAACATGGGTTGTTTGATAAAATCAAACAGTTTACAGAGAATGTGAAAATCTATGTAAGCGAAAATTATGGTTTTAATTTTAAAGATGCAAAAATAATTTGTGTTGCTCAAAATGGAGATCCAGATGCAGTAAAGCTGGAATCAATTAATAGTGCTCACAAAATGTACTGCAACTTTAAAGTAAATGAATTTTATCCTATTCCAAGCAATTTTATTAGTTGTGTTTATCAGTTTGTACCACATAAAGATTGGGGTAATATTATTCCTAATAGTATTTTTTGTTGTAAATGTAGAAGTAAAGATAAATCGATTAAAAAAGTAACAATCGAATTTAAGTGTGGAGATAATCTGTTCAAGTTCTATGAGCAAACATTTTTAATAGATGAAGGCCATTCTGAAATTAGGATTCCCATATCTTACGATAGAATGCCACAGAAACATTTAAAGGATATCTCTGAAATATGTTTTGTTGTAAGACCTAACTTTGTAAATGATTTTAAAGGTGAAATTGAAATATGTGAATTGAAATTTCAGGATAATGTAATCACTAATATTTAATAATAAACAGGAAGGAATATATTGATAAAATGAAAATACTAAAAGAACTTCAAAAATACAGTAATTCACCCCGCAAAGCAGTGGTAAGCGGAGAACTCTCCCTTACATACCAGCAATTGTGGGAAAAGTCAGAGATTTTATCGCATCAAATCAAATACAGGGGTGGGGGTATAAATCCGATTATAGTATACGGGCATAAGCATCCTTATATGCTGGTTGCCTTTATGGCCTGTGCAAAAGCGGGTGCTGCATATGTTCCGCTGGACATTAACATGCCTGAAAATAGAATAAAGGATATCATTGATTCTGTAGAGCCATCTATTATCCTGACGACTGAAAAGCTGGCGCAGTATAAAGAATACCTCATCCTTGATGTTACGGAGGAGAGCCTTTATCATACACCGGCGGTTTCTAAGGAGAGCGATTGGGTGAAAGCGGATGATGTGTTTTACATCATCTTTACATCGGGGAGTACCGGAGTGCCAAAGGGAGTGCAGATTACTTACGGCGCATTGAATTATTTTACCGATTGGGCTCTTTCCCTTGGCGATTGTGAGAAGAAAAACAGTGTCTATATTAATCAGGCTCCGTTTTCTTTTGACCTGTCGGTTATGGATCTCTATATGTGCCTTGCAAGCGAATCCTGTCTGTTTACTCTGGACAAGGATGTGCAGATGGATTACAAGCGTCTGTTTGCAAACCTGGAAATCTCGTCGGCTAAGATATGGGTTTCCACGCCTTCGTTTGTGGATATGTGCCTGGCAGAACCAATGTTTTCGGACAAGTTGCTGCCTGAGTTAAGGCAGTTTCTTTTTTGTGGGGAAACATTGACAAACAGAACTGCCGAGAGGCTTTTGGAGCGTTTCCCCAAAGCGCAGGTTTACAATATGTATGGTCCGACTGAGAGTACGGTTGCAGTTACGAGTGTATTAGTGGACAGCGCTGTCAATGATAAATTCCGGCCGCTCCCTGTCGGTATGCCAAAGCCGGGAACGATGATACAGATTATCGGGGAAGACGGCGAGGAAGTGCCGGAGGGCGAAAGCGGAGAAATCATTATTATTGGGAATACGGTGAGCAAAGGCTATTTTAACAATGAAAAGGAAAATGAGCGGGCGTTTTTTGACATATCTATAGATGGACGGCAGCAGAGAGGGTACCGTACCGGGGATAAGGGATACTTAAAGGATGGCATGCTTTTCTATGAGGGACGTATTGACTTGCAGGTAAAGCTCCATGGGTATCGGATTGAACTTGAGGATATTGAAGAAAATATGATGCGGATACCGGAGATAGAACGGGCGGTCGTCCTGCCTGTCTATGACCAGGGGAAAGTGAAGTATTTAAAAGCGTTTTGCGTGTATAAAGGTGTTGTCGAAGATAAGCGCAACGCCCAGAAAAAGATTAAAGCTCAGATGGCAGAGTATCTTCCGGCGTATATGATACCGAAGAAAGTGCTGTTTATCGATGAGATGCCTATGACAAATAACGGAAAAGCAGACCGTAAGCGGTTAGGAGGGCTGTGAGATGTCTTTTTATGATGGATTGGCCTTTTTTATCGTACTTGGGATTGGATGTATTCCTGCAATCGTTTTAGGGATACGGGAAAAATCTGCAAAAAATTATATATTGCTGTTGTCTCTTGTGTTTGTTGTTTTAATATTTAAGGACACGCCTGTTAATTTTTTATATTTTATCGTGTATATGTTTTGGGAGTGGCATGTTATAGCTGTCTATCAATGGACACTGGGAAAGTGGGGAAAGAATAAAGCTTTGTACCATCATTTCCTTATATTTGCCCTGCTGCCACTTGTGATTGCAAAGTGCAGCGGATTGATCGGCCATCACTGGTTTTCCTTTGTGGGAATCTCGTATATCACATTCCGGGTTCTGCAGATTCTCATAGAGAGTTACGATGGATTGATTGAGAAAAGCAGTTTTGCTGATACGATTAATTTCCTTATATTTTTCCCGTCGCTCAGCTCAGGCCCTATTGACAGGAGCAAACGGTTTGAAAAGGATTTTAATGAGATATGTAAAAAGAGCGATTATCTGGAGCTTTTAGGAACGGGATTATGGAAAATCCTGTTGGGTGCGCTTTATAAATTTGTGCTGTCGGATATCGCGTTTACTTTCCTGAACGGGCTGGAGAATAAAAATATTGCTATTTATCTGTTTTCTTATGCATATATATACGGGTTCTATATGTTTTTTGATTTTGCAGGTTACAGCCTGATGGCGATTGGCACGGGTAATATTTTAGGAGTGAGACTTCCTGACAATTTTGATAAGCCTTTTATAAGTGTTGATATCAAGGAGTTCTGGGACAGATGGCATATCTCCCTGTCGCACTGGTTTCGGGATTTCCTGTTTTCGAGATTCATGATGACGGCAATCAGGGGGAAATGGTTTAAGAACCGCCTGGACGCGGCATCTGCCGGATTTATTGTAAATATGTCGGTTATGGGGTTGTGGCACGGGCTGACGAAAGATTATATATTGTATGGGCTGTACCACGGAGTGCTGCTGGCGGCTACGGAAGTCTATCAGAAAAAGTGTAAATTTTACAAGAGAAATAAACAGAAGTTGTGGTATCGGGTACTGTCGTGGGGCGTTACTTTGAACTTAGTTATGTTTGGCTTTCTGATTTTCTCCGGAAAGTTTTTAGAAGTTTTATAAAATTATGATGAGGTGAAGGAAATGGAAGAAAAGATTTTAGACATTTTGGTGCATGTGTGTGATGATGAAGATGTGAGGGAAGATCTGGATATGGATCTGATTGAGGAAGGACTGATGGACTCTCTGGCGATTGCAGAGCTTTTGGTTGCCATTGAGGATGAGTTTGGCGTTGTCCTGTCTCCTACGGAATACGAGAAGGAGGATTTGTCAACTGTTCATAAGATTGAGGAAATATTGAAGAAAAAGGGTGTTCAGTAAATGAAAAAAATAGTGGGAATTGTATTGGGGATTGTGTTGTTTTTAATCTCGGTCTTTTTTTATGATGCCTATTTGGACTCGAAAATTACCGAAAATGCAGAGGCAGTGAGGAATCACAGGACTGTTGAGCGTTTTATGAGCCGTGAAGTTGCGGGGCTGGTGATGGATGAGAATACTCTTCCGGTATTTGGTTCATCAGAGCTTTGTCCTTTAAAGGATTATAATATAGAGGTATCAAGTTTTATCAATTCAGAGGATATGAATATCATGACCATTGGCGGTGGATATTTTCAATCCTTAAGTCATACGATGGCATTGGGGGCAATTGAGAAAGATATAGAAAGCAAGACAGTGGCATTGTTTGTATCCCCCCAATGGTTTGGGACAGGAGGAATTGGCGCAGAGGCTTTTGCATCCCGGTTTAGTGAAGATGAGCTGTTAGGATTTCTTGAAAACAAGAAGATAAGTAAGGAAAAAAAGCAGTATGTATTAAATCGAACAGTGTCTCTTTTAGCGCCCAGCCCGATACAGCAAGAAAGGGTAAAAAAGTATACGGATTCATATAATCACAAGATTAGCTCCAATACTTTGTATAGGTCTGTTATGTCTGCGTTTTGGAAGGTGAAAGCAAAATATAATGTCGTTAAACAATTAGATGATATGAGCTATAGTTTGCCGGAGGTAGACTTACAGAATATGGACTGGGAAGCTATGTTGCAATTGGCTGAAAAGCAAGGAAAAGAGGCATGTACTAATAATAAGTTTGGAATTTACGATGAGTATTGGAACATGTATGAAAAGGATATATATGCACAAGGAGAAATCAAAGAGAAGAGACAGGTATATGATGAATCTGTAGAATATGATGATTTAAAATGTTTCCTGGATGTTGCAAAAGAACTGGATATCCGTGTATTGTTGGTCAGTGTTCCAGTGAATGAAAAATGGTATTTTCATCAGGGGATGCTATGTGATGAATATTATGGGAATATTCGGAAGATTTCAAAAGAGTATGGAAATGTAGAACTGGTAGATATGACAAAGTATGCTGGGGAAAAGTATTTCCTAAAAGATATCATGCATCTTGGCTGGAAAGGATGGGCAAGGATTAATGAAGAACTTTATAAACGGTTTACTGAATAAGAGATATGTCGGCAGTATATTGTATGGGGCAGTGGCCTGGGGGATACTAAGTGTTTTGTTTATGTACTTTTTGGAGATAGATATCTCGGAGGCACCTACGTTTATTTATAGTCAGTTTTAGGCTTTTTAATTTGGAATTATGATGACAATATGTTACAATTAATTCATTACTAGACGATATAAAAACAGCATTGGTGTTTCGCAGCAAGATTATAAAATGAAAGGTGGAGCATAGTAATGTGGAAAAAGTTTGTGAAAGTATTGTTATCAACATGTCTATTATTAACATTATTCGCAGCGGATGCGCGGGCAGGGGACACTGAAATTGGCGGAAAATGTGGAGATTTGACCTGGGAATTGAAAGAAGGGGTGCTTACGATTTCCGGTGAGGGAACAATGACGGGAACTTTAGATAGTGCCGGCAATGTAGTATTGCCTTGGTACAGTCATCGTTCTGAGATTACAGAACTCGTAGTTGAGCCGGGGGCAGCAGCACTCTTTCCCTGTGCATTTCAGGATTTTGCGAACCTTACAACCGTAACGCTTCCGGACAGCGTACTTAGGATTGATTCGAGTGCTTTTGAAAACTGTGCCAGTTTGGAAAATATAACAATGCCAAACGATAAAGTAACCGTTGAGAGCAGGGCGTTTCGGGATTGTGTCAGACTGTCCGGTATTGTTCTTCCGGACAATACAGTTCTTAAAGAGTATGCGTTTTCAGGCTGTACGAAACTAAAAAATATAAATATTCCGAACAGCGTTTCAATTATAAAAAATGATACGTTTTCTGACTGTAGCAGTTTGACAAGTATAGTAATTCCAGATGGAGTGACCCAAATTGGCGCTCGTGCTTTTTCAGGATGCAGTAGCCTGACCAATCTGGTGATTCCTCCAAAAGTAACAAATATCGGTGAGAATGCATTTACTGACTGTAGCAGTTTGACAAGTTTAGAAATTCCTAAAAGTGTAACAAGTATCGGTGGAAATGCATTCTTTGGCTGTGAAAATTTGACAAATATGACAATTCCAGACAGTGTATCGAATCTGGAAACATATGGCTTGTTTTGTGAATGTACAAATTTAAGAAGTGTTAGACTTCCTGAAAGCATAGATAAAATTAGGGATTACGCATTTAAAGATTGTGCTGCTTTAGAGAATATAGTATTTGGAAATAATGCTACTTCAAAAGGTATCGTAATCCCCAAAGGTGTTACAAGTATAGGTGCGTTGGCATTTTGGAATTGCGCGAAGATAACGAGTGTTACCATTCCAAAGGGTGTAACAAGCATTGAAACATATACATTTAATCAATGCTATATGCTGAAAAGCCTGACGTTGCCTAACAGCATCACAAATATTGGAGAAAATGCTTTTTGGATGTGCTATTCGCTGAAAGATATATACTATAACGGCAGCGAAGAACAGTGGTCACAAGTTTCGATAGATTCTGCTAATGATCCATATACATCTAATATCACAGTACACTATATGGGGGAAGAACCAGATGACCCGGTGTTGGCGGCTCCTGTGTTAAAAGCGGCTGCCGGTGCAGGCAGTGTCAGGCTGACATGGAATCAGATTGATGGGGCTGCAGGATATGAGATTAGCCGGAGTGTCAGTCAAAACGGGAGATATGATAATTTACAGACCATATCTGGAGGAAATAAAATTTCCTTTACCGATACCGAAGTAAAGGCAGGAACCGTATATTATTATAAGATACGTGCTTTCTCGCTTAATAACGGAAAAACGGTATACAGTGATGATTCAGCCGTTGCCAGCGCAAAGCCTGTACCAGCTAAAGTTAATGTGTCAGGGATTCGACTTTCCGGTCTTTCAAATAAAATTGCGGCAGGAAAGAAAGTAAAATTGACGGCAGATGTTTCGCCGTCGAATGCTACGGACAAATCAGTGAAATGGACTTCCAGCAATACAAAAGTTGCGACAGTAGATAGTTCCGGCACTGTTTTGATGAAAGGGAACTCTGGCGGAAAATCTGTAACGATTACGGCAACTGCTCAGGATGGGAGCGGGGTAAAGGCAACATATAAGATTACATCAATGAAGAGTGCGGTAAAGAAAGTGGCCATTTCCGGAAAGAAGTCTGTTAAAGCAGGAAAGACGCTGAAACTGAAAGTCAAAGTTTCAGGTACGAAGAAAGCGAACAAAAAAGTGAAGTGGGTTTCCAGCAATAAAAAATATGCAACAGTCAGCAAAACCGGGAAGGTGAAATTCCTGAAGGCGGGAAAAGGAAAGAAAGTGAAGATAACCGCTATAGCGACAGATGGGAGCGGGAAGAAAAAGTCTATTACAATTAAGATTAAGTAGTATATGGGGTTGTCAAGTTAAATGTGTAAGTTTTTTTAGTGGCGGTCATTACGACCGCCAAATTTATATGTAGTAGTATATTCGTTTCTAATTTTTTATAAGCGTTGCAGCATCCTCTTCTTCTCATTTCATAATCATAAGGTATCCAGGGCATATCATTTGGGCATTCTGTTAATAGCTCCTTTTTATGATGTTTTATGAAGAAAGGGCAAGATTTTACTATTTGAGGATGTAAAGACGGTCTTTGAGGTGTCAAGGGATATTTTTAAGAAAAACTTTGACAAGATATATAAAGTGTATGGAGACCGTGATGTGGACACGGAATTAATTGCTATGACAGAGATGATAACGGATTCGACAGAGTTGATCCGTCAGGGAGAGAAAAGGGATGTGCGGAATATGTGTATAGCGTTAGAAGAATTAAAGAATGAAGAAAGGCAGGAGAGCGTGCGCGAGAGTGCAGTAAAGCTGCCGGGAAAGGGATTTTCTGTTCCGGAAGTAGCGAACCTGTTGGAGCTTATGAAAGAAGAAGTGATGAGAATGTAGCAGAAAATATAAGAATATATGTTTAGGCTTAGGGCATGGAGGAATCCATGTCCTAATTTTATAGCCGTCCAATCTGAATGACATTATTTATAATCAGTACCTATGGCGAAACATTTACAAAAATTTTCCGGATATGTTGTAGAGAGTATCGGATATGTTGTAGGGCAGTTGTCGAAAAATGGAAGATATTGTATAATTTTTGAAAAGACAAAATTCTTGCCAAATTGCAATAAAACAAGTTATTTGGGGATATTTCACAACAACATGAAAGGTTTCCTAATATGGATTAACAAGAGGTGAAATTTTATGAATAAACGATATCAAATATTTATCAGTTCTACATTTGTTGATTTGCAAGAAGAAAGAAAAGCGATTATAGAAGCAATAATAGAGTTAAATTGTTTCCCAATTGGAATGGAGATGTTTCCAGCTACAGATACTGAACAATTTGAATACATAAAGTCTGTTATTGATGAATGTGATTATTATATTGTTGTTATAGCCGGAAAATATGGGTCTCTTTCGGAAGAGGGAATTAGTTATACGGAAAAGGAGTTTGAGTATGCCATTTCCAAAGGAGTCCCGGTTTTGGCATTTTTATATAAGGATTTAGATAAACTTCCTGCTGCAAAAATAGAAAACGATTTTAGGAAAAAGAAAAAACTTGAGAATTTTCGGAACAAAATATCAGAAAGCAGAATGGTACGGTATTGGGAAAATGAATATGAGTTGAAATATGTGATACATGCAAGCATGTCACGTGAGATGAAAGTAAATCCAAGAATCGGATGGGTAAAAGCAGATGAATTGGATAGAATGAAGGCGATAATCAAAAAAGAGACAATTGAGGAACTACAGGAGAAAGAAATAAATGAAAACACAGATATTGATGAAATCCTTTCAAATATAAAAAAGAAGATAAATCTTCCTGTAGAATATCCCGAAGGAAAATATTCCAATATTACTATATCGATTTCTGAATTTATGATATTTGCAGGAACAGCATTAATGTCACGGTGTTCTAATAAAGAGTTTATAAATTTAGTTAATAGTTTTGTTGAACATATTTGCCATGGAGATAATGTGTGGGAACAATCAAGTGCGATAATGCCTGGTGGATTATCTATGCTGAAGATGAAGATGTTTGCATATGACATCATAAAAATCGAAAATATAGGCTCTATGGAATATTACATTTATAGCAATATAGGGAAACAGGTTTTAAAAGAAATAGGGAAATAGTATAGCTATATGAAAGGGTTACAAAAAATGAGTCTTTATGAAAAAATTGTTAGCGGCAAAGAGAAAATTGCAATAATAGGATTAGGATATGTAGGTATGCCTATTGCAGTAGCATTTGCCAGAAAAGTGAGAGTTATTGGCTTTGATTTAAATAGTAAAAAAATTGATTTGTATAAAAGTGGAGTCGATCCTACAAATGAAGTTGGTGATGAAATTAAAGCAACAACTGTAGAATTTACTTCTGATGAAAAAGCTTTACAGTCAGCTAAGTTTTTTATTGTAGCAGTTCCAACCCCTATCAATCAAGATAAAACGCCAAATCTTGAACCTGTAGAAAGTGCAAGTGAAATAATTGGGCGTAATCTTATGAAAGATTCTATAGTTGTGTATGAATCTACGGTGTATCCTGGCGTTACAGAAGATGTTTGCATTCCTATTCTGGAAAAAGAATCTGGGTTAAAATGCGGCATTGATTTTAAAGTGGGTTATTCTCCTGAAAGAATCAATCCAGGTGATAAAGACCATCGGGTTGAAAATATACGAAAGATAGTTTCAGGAATGGATGAGCAATCACTACAAGAGATAAAAAAAGTATATGATCTGGTCATAGAAGCCGGAACATATCCTGTTTCGTCGATTAAGACGGCAGAAGCAATCAAGGTGGTTGAAAATAGTCAGCGCGATATTAATATTGCTTTTATGAATGAGCTTGCAATTGTATTCGATCGGATAGGAATTGATACAAATGAAGTGGTAGATGGCATGAATACAAAATGGAATGCTTTGAGGTTTAGGGCAGGATTAGTTGGCGGTCATTGCATTGGCGTGGATCCATATTATTTTACTTATGAGGCGGAAAAACTTGGATATCATAGTCAGATTGTACTTGCAGGTCGGAAAGTCAACGATAGCATGGGGGAATTTGTAGCTGATGCAGCTATTAAAAAGATGATTCTTTCCGGGAAAGCAGTCAGAGATGCTAAAGTTGTTATTTTAGGTCTTACTTTTAAAGAAAATTGTCCGGATATCAGAAATAGTAAAGTAAAGGATATTATTAATCGGCTGAAAGAATACGGGATAAAACCGATAGTCGTTGATCCATGGGCAAATAAAATAGATGCTATGAGTGATTATGGCATTAAATTAAAACCCTTAAGTGAAGTGAAAGAGGTCGATTGTATTATCATTGCGGTTGCACATGATGAGTTTAAGAAACTTACTTTAGAAGAAATAAATAAATTGTATTCTTCTGACATAAACAATGAAGAAAAGATTTTGATTGATGCCAAAGGGATTTTTAATGTAAAGGATGTAGAGAAAATGGGTTTATCCTATTGGCGACTTTAATACTATACTTTGAATTATAACGTATATTAATATATAAATTATGGAACAGAAAGGATTGGAGAGGTTTATTTTATGAGTTCTATGATTACCAAAATACGAATATTACGGAAAAAGTGTCATGATATAGAATGTATATATGTTTTGGAATTTTTAAAATTAATAGGGTGTCTTGTTTTTGACCGTGTATTCCCAAATGAGATATCTTCAGATATAAATCAAATCATGTCTGAAGATGAATTAAATGAAAACTATGATGTAAATATCTGTTACGGAATTTGGGGCGATATAATAAATGAAACAGAGAAAAAAGGGTTTGAGTATATAGAACCAGAAGATAATGAAAACCAGAAAATAAGCGCCGAGAAATTTTTACACGTATTGGTACAAAGGCTCTGGCCTGATAGCGATAACCCTGAAAATAAAATAGTTTACCATATTAAAGAGTTGTATGTAGATAATGAAATTTTTATTTATTTATACAACAAAGGAAATTTTAAATTTATTCGTGAATATATTCCAATTCATTCTATTAATGCTATGCATCCTGATAAAACAAAAGAGCAAGGGGTGAGGGAAAAACTGTGTGATAAAACATATTCGAAATTTTTAGAATTTTACCAAAAACTCATGGAAATAAATTCTTCTCAAATAAAAGAGCCTGTATATTTACAGTTTGCAAAAATCAATCTGGCACAGGATTTGAATGAAACAAGAGAACTTATGGGAAACGGCAGAGTTTTTCGTACGGATTATATGCTTAAGGCATTGGATGATATTCTAAATGATTTCCCTAAAATGATCAGATGTCATTACCTGGAAGGTATCATATATAATTTTAATGCCCAGAATTTGCTTAATTCTTTTTTGTGTTATTTGACAGCAGAGGATGAAGCGAAAAAAGACAATTTGCCAACAACATTGTTGGGCTTTATATACTATCAGATGGGGAAGTGCCTGGAGAAAAAAAAGATTGGAAAATTTACGGCGTATGACGCATATTCAAAGGCATACATCGCTAATCCATATATGATGCGGACACTTTATAAATTAGCGGAGATTGAATACGGTGAGGGAGAATACGAGAAAGCAGTCAAGCATTCCAATGAGATAATACACGTTTTATTAAATGGTTATCCGATGAATGAAGCGATGCCGGGGCAACAGTTATATGCTTATAAAAGCTTAGTATTATTAGGGGATATTTACCATGCAGAAGAAAGACATGAACTTGCCATAAAATCTTATGAACGTGCGCTTGAACTTGCTAAAACACGAAGTCTATTCTATGAAGTGTGGGATGATGCTCATATATCTTTTGGATCAATCCAGAAAATGTGTATGCCTATTCACCCCATATATTATAAGATAATAAATTGCGCTGCGATATGCAATGATGTGAATCAACGTGCAAAATATTATGAAATATTACAATATGAAAAATGACTAAGGGAGGTAAATAATGAGAGGAACAATTAACGCAAATTTTCTGGCTAATGAAACAATTGTAATCGAAGATGCAAACGAGTTTGATCAATCAGCTTTTAGTCCTGTATATCAAAAAGTGAAAGATACAATATTGACTATAATTGAAAGGAATGATAAGGAGTATTGTAAAGTAAAAGAAAATAGCCTGGAAGAAACAGTTGAAAATATTGTGGCTCTTGAAGGGCGCAGAGGAACAGGAAAAACATCTGTCATGCGTTCTATTGCAGAAACATTGAAAAATTCACACAAAAATGACTTTTTAAATAATGGGGATACTAAGCAAAAATGTTCTTTTATTGTATCTGACTATATCGATGCGTCTTCATTAGAGGAAGGGGAGGATGTGCTTGAAATGGTACTTGCAAGCATGTTTTCAAAGCTGACTGAATCTGAAAGCGGCATAGGTGGTTCAGAATATGAAAGCCGTGAATTATATCGTCTTTTTGATGAAGTATATAAGATATTTTTGGATTTGAGACGGAATGATAGAAGATCTGGGAACTCTCCTATTCAAATTTTAGCGCAGGTGTCTAACAGCCATACATTAAGAAAAAAATTTGCTGAATTGGTAAGTAAATATTTAAATTATATGGGACAACAGGATAATAGGAATTATTACAGCCAAAAGCGTTTTTTAGTGATATGTATTGATGACTTAGATATGCGTTTTGATGAGCAAAAAGATACGTCTTATCATTTGCTGGAAAGCTTACATCGTTATCTGATGTTTCCAGGCATTATTTTGCTTTTAACATATAATTATGAGGATTTGCTGAGAGGGTGTATGGGGCACTTTCAGAGAGAATGTCATTCAGAACAGCATTCAATTCATGTTGATAGCGATGTAATATTTCCAGCTGTATATGAAGAGAAATCTCAACCTACATATGAAGAAAGATTAGCAATACAATATTTGAATAAAGTGATTCCGATTTATGCCAGGGTGACTATGCCATCATTACGTAAAATGGATTATATGGAAGATGATGGCGCGATGATATCTATTGATAAAATTACAGCAGAAAAGGTAATTGGAAAACTTGTTAAATATTTTTGGGAGGGAGATGAGGAAAAACCTATTGAAATTCCTGTAAAAAAATTTGTCCTGTTAATGAGGGCAGGAACTTCCGGTCTTTATTATGATGCGAGGGGAAGAAAACGCCATTTTATAGAACCGAAATCTATGCGTGAATTGGCTCAGACATATACGTTTATGAAATATCTCAATACGTTGCATGAAGAAAATGTTATGTTCAAGGAATTATTAGATGACCTGTATTTTCGATATGCGTATGAGGTGTTGTCTAAGGAAGAGCGAAACAAATTAGATGCTTTTTTGGAGGTTCCAATTGGACGGAGAAGCCAGGATATCGTTAATGATATAAGAACAACGTATTCAGAGGAATGGAATGTTGATATTTCAAAAATCACATATGTGCGTAAAAGCAAATTTTCATATAGTTACGGAGAATTGCTATACTGTTTATATGTTGCCAGTTCCAAAGGAATTTATAGCAAGGAATTTATATGGTGTATTCTGGAATCATATACGATTATGCTGACTAGATTATATCGCAAATTAAATAATGGAAGTGGTAATAATGAAGAACATAATAACTACAGAAATAAATTAAAAGAGATTATGAGCGATTCCCTTGCAAGCAGTTGGTCAAATGAGTACCTTCCTAAGGTACACACCCTAAAAGATGACGGTCAAAAAAAATTGTTGGAACACAATTATATGATAATTGCAGACGAGGCAGTGCCGCTAGGAGCTGTACGGTTGGATGGAATCCCCTTATGTTTTGATTTTTATCTCGAAGATTGCACAAAAAATGATGAGGATATTGTCTTACAAACGATCGAATTATTGTTAATGTTTTTTACCGGAATACATGATGTCAAGCATTCATCAAATATTGAAAAAGGAATTGAATTCAAATATTCGCGAGCTGAAGACCAAATTCCACAAGATGAAAAAAGGGATCCTTCCAAATTTATTTTAGAAATTTATGCAGACTGTTTTAACATTATGAACTTTATAAGAAATATTTTCGAAGGAGAAGATTTTTTTGTTCAAATTCGTGAAAATATAATAAACGCGTTCAAAGAACATTTTGGGAGAAAAATCACTGAACAAAAACTCAAAGACAAGTCTCTATATAGCCAGAAAAATGTTAAAGAATGGTATGAATCAAATCATGAATTTGCTATGCCTGTTTATAGTTTTGATATGATGTATAATATTTTTAAACGTTTATATACAAATCAACGGCATATTCCAACAGAAGTACATGTTAATAAATTTTGGGAGTATGTCCGTCTGATATACAAGGATATAGGAGATTTGCTTAAAGAAGAAGATGAGTATTATTTTAATGGAATAAATAATGCCCAAAAATTTGAAGAGGATAGTTTTTTTCATGCATTTAATACATGCCCCTTTATTGATTATATTAATGATATGTATACATCGGATAAGAAAACTGATGCACAGAAAAAGAAACAAAAAAAACGGAAAAATCTATTCGAAAGAAATTTTAGTAGAATGATAGAGTGTTTATATAATAGTTCTATATTAAGAAGACGGTGACAAGAAGTATGATTGACAAAATGGCGGAAATCGTAAGAGTTTTGTTTCAAAGGGTTTCCATAGAAAGAATATTAACATCAGATGAAGACAAGAAGATATATTATAATAATCTGGATATGGATTATCTTCAGGATTTGCTACTCACATATAACGAGCAATTCAGCGATACGGAAATAAGACATAAAATACGGGAAACTCAAGTGCAGATGAGAGAGTATGAGGCATTATCTTCCTTTATGTCTGGGTCTGGCAAAATAAATGTTTTTTCAGCGTTATTTTATTATATCACAGACATCTTAGTAATTAATGAAAACAAAGTTGTATGCAGATATAACAGGCTACTGGAATGGAACAGGATAACAAGGCATATCGGGGAGGAATTGCCGATTGCAGCTCGGATTGCTATGCATGATTATGAACATGGTATGGAGAATACGAATTTTTGTTGGCCACCGATACTTAATCACAACAATAAGCAGTTGGAGCGTATTCTTAAAAAAGGAATTTCTGACAATCACTTTCATCTGAGAGGATCTATGCCGTATTTTTATGTATCATGGATTAACTTAATGAATCACCCTGAAAATCCATTCCTTTCAAAGAATCTAAAGAGACTGGAATTGAATCTTCGTGATAAGCAAAAAAAATATGAAATGGGAATTGCAAATGAACATCTGTATATTTTAATCCTGAAAGCTGCTGTAATACGTCTTTATCTGGGAAGCTGCATAAAAGGATTTCAGGTACAGCTAATGCCGTATTTTATTTCTACCGCAGAAGTTTGGTCAGAAGTAAAAAGATGCAAATATTTAAATCTTTTTTCCGAAAGGTTTATAGAGACATTAAGTGAGCTTTTGAAACCGAATTCTTATGCAGGAAAAACCATACGGCTTATAAAAGTACTTGAAACTATGGAAACAAGCAGGAAAATAGCATGTCAATTTCCATACTTGATGAAATTTTTCTGCCTGTTTGGGAATTTCACAATATCAAAAATAAATTTTGAAGAAATAAAGGAAGGAAGAGAGAAAAATGAAAGTACAGATATAATAGAGCGACTTGTTCAGGATATTATTGCTTGTTCTCCAAGACTGGAGCTGAATGAATGCCGGGCATGTATTTCTCCGCAGATATTTGCCATGCATTGGAGACAACAGACTTGGAGGGTTGTACTGCGCTTACTCAGCAATAATACATTTTTAGATGCAAATATCCGAGTTATTCAAAATGCAATGGATAGCATACTGGATATGAAAGGGCACTTTGATTATATGCAGGAATTTTTCCATGATAATAGTAAATATCAGGAATATAAAGTGCTTTCCGGGGAAAGATGGTTTGAATATTATATGCTGAAATGCATATTAACGAATAACAGTATGTTCTCGCGTCAGGAATACAATCTGTTTTATGCATATTTAAGGATTAAAAATGAGCTGCGTATGGAGCTGGTACAGTCAAATCATCAAGTGGGATTTGAAAATTTTCAAATATATCAGAAAAGAAAAGACTGGTTTACCAATAGTGGGGATTTTCTGGAAACAGAAGGTATGCTTGCGAGAATGGCGGTAAGAGATGTTCTGAACAATAGAGCTGTTCAATCTTTGGAAATGCGTATTTCTCCTGCAAATTCATCAGAGGATAATGCTTTTAATATACGTGAATATGATAATGCAATTACCCGTCCTTGCAATGATGAAGAAAGGTTTTGGAACGATGTCCATAAGATATTGCATGATCAAGACGGAAATATGACAGGTAATAACTGGGAATCAAAGGATTTGAGAAAAAGATATTATTATGTATTGCATTTTACAAAGGAGCAGGATAACGGACAGTTAAAATTCGTTTCTAATGAGTGTCGGCATTATGAATATCGGAGAAAAATAAAAGAAAAAGCAAGAGCTATTATGAAGTTCCGTGAAAATTATCAGGAATTAGCTGGGCGTGTACTGGGCATTGATGCAAGCGGGCAGGAGATAGGATGCAGACCGGAGGTTTTTGCAAGAGTTTTTAGAGTTTTAAAAAAGCACTCTCTAAAAGTTTTTGAAGGTAATGAATATGAACTTCCGCAGTTGAAAATAACATATCATGTAGGAGAGGATTTTTTGGATGTGGTAGATGGGTTGCGGGCTATTGATGAGGCGGTACGATTTCTGAAAATGGATTGCGGTGACCGTTTAGGACATGCTTTAGCATTAGGGATTGATGCCAAAGAGTGGTACAAGTTAAAAGGACATCACATTACCTTGCCTCTTCATGATTATCTTGACAATGTTGTCTGGCTACATCATGCATTGATAAAATTTCAGATAGGCGATATGAGTGCTTTGAAAGGGTGGCTTGAGGAGCAGTTCAGCCATTATTTCACCTATATTTATAAGCCGCAAAACACTCGTATTGATAAGGCAAAGTTTGATATTAATGTTTATTATTTGGCATGGTTGCTCAGAGGAGACAAGCCTTCTATGTATTTGTCCGGAGAATTTAGGCCAACAAAAGTTAAAGCAGATCCTTGGGAACATTATGCAGTTTGTGAAGAGAAACGCAGAAAAGATGATATAAGGAAGATTCCGGAAGTGGCGTTGCTTTATCACATGTATCATTATGATGCCGGAGTCAGGGAGAAAGGTTCTGAAACAAGTACGCGTTTTATTTCCGATTTATATGTGGAAGGGGTGACCCGTGTTCAGAGAGCGATGCAGGAGATGATTGTGCAGCGTGGGATAGCCGTGGAGCTGAATCCTTCTTCTAATTTGTACATTTCTACATTCGATCATTTGTCTAACCATCCGATTAAGAACTTCTATAATCTTGGGCTTATAAAGAATGAAAAGGAACTAATGGAGTGCCCGCAGATGAATGTATCTATTAACACGGATGACAAAGCGGTATTTTCAACGCGATTGGAAAATGAGTATGCTTTGCTGGCTTGTGCAATGGAAGATGCAGCTGAAGACGGAAAATCGAGATATAAAAGAGAATTTATATACGAATGGCTGGACTACATTCGGGAAATGGGTTTACGCCAGAGCTTTCAAAGAAATGAGGAATAAATATGAGTGGATTTTTAGAAAAGATAACATTATATGATTTATTGGGATACACAATACCGGGATTTGTTTTCTTTCTTATAATGCTATATGGGGTGTATTCAACGGATACATTAGTTTTGTTGGAAACATACAAAAATTATAATGGATTTTTGGCAATAGTATTATTGGTAGCCAGCTATTTAGTAGGAATTGCTATGTCAGAATTAGGGAGAATAGTGGATTGGATAATTTCAAAAGTTTTTACAAAAGAATACACTTTTGATAATATGGAGAGTATTAAAAGAGCAATGGCAAACAGTAAATTTTGGGAAGAACAAACTGACATGGAAGTGAATACCATTGCCATAAAAATGATGTACAGCGATATACAGACTGATGAAAATTATAAAAGGATACATAATTACGCATCCGCAGGAGTGATGTATAAGAATATGTTTACATCACTATTGGGGGGAAATATAATTTTATTGTTTAGGCATATGTTTTTTGGGATAAATTACCCGTATTTTAACATTTGTTTTTGTGTTTTACTTTTGCTGGCTTTAATATTTCTTGTGAGATGGAAACGTTTTGAAGGAAAGACAAACAATTATACTATTAATTGGTTTATTAAAAAGTACACAAATTAAAACCAGTTCTTTTTTTCATTGATAACGCCATAGTTAGAAAAAAATCAGTAGGAAAATGGGAGGCGAAAATGTCCTAGAAGATGCAGGTAGCCGTATCTGCTCTGAATCAGGAATATATATAGAGTTTTTCTGTAACGGAAGAGACAAGGACACAGGATTTTCAGGAAATCTGCCGATTCTTGGAAGGGATCGTAAAAAGCGCAGACCGTTTTTGTCCATGGCAGGGGTAAACGGAAAAGCCGGAACCAGAAATACCTGGAACTGTTCCAACGTTTTCAGGAATGGCAGACCATCGTAAGCGCCAAATAAGAATGTGTAGTGAAATGTTTGGCTTTCTCCTGTAAACTTAGGGTTAGAGTTTTTAGTGTTTACTCCAAAAACTCTAAATCTAGATAAAGGAGAATACCTATGGACATTTCCACCTATACCTGTCATGCAGGAAAAAACTGCGTCCGCTTTTCAAGAAGAAACAGAAAAGCAAAAGCGGCTACGAATCGGAAGCCACCGTCTATGAATGTGAAGACTGCACCGGCTGTTCTTATAAAGAAAGATGCACGAAAGCAGAAGGAAACAAACGACTGTATATTTCCAAGAGCTTTTTGGAAAAGCGCCAGGAATCTTATGAAAACATCCTGAGCGAAAAAGGAATTCAATACAGAATGAACCGTTCGATCCAGGTGGAGGGAGCATTTGGCGTCCTGAAAAAGGACTATCTTCCGTTGACTTTAAAATAAACCATCCTACACCTATTCCATAGTTATTCCGTAGGTTGGGTGCGAGCAGCACCCACGAAAAGGCGAGTATACAGGCCTTAATATACAAGTGATTGTTTGTGAATTGGGAGAATTATATTCAATTAAACATCTCAATTAAGATGCTCCTTTTTTCCCAATATTTTTTTAAACTATTATTATCCATCGTTTTTGAAAGCTGTATTGTGCGTTTAGGATCGTTAGTAATATATCCGTTAAATGAATTATTTTTTTCATTGTATGTCATATTGTATTTTATTTTTTTTAAATGATCAGGATTGGAAGAAAGCCATTTTTTTCTCTCAAATGAAAAAATGCCTCTATAAAAATCTAGTGTACTGTATCATTGATAAATAGTTAAATATTACTGGTTTGCCAAGTCGTTTCGTGGTAT
>OFGH01000465.1_pt1 | contig 36694 bp, 37 predicted proteins | sample 1521721 | NCBI WGS metagenome assembly OFGH01 (sample SAMEA3504132, study PRJEB24116) | mouse gut metagenome | biome: mouse gut; feature: mouse-associated habitat; material: faeces | place: Denmark | collected 2011
CCGCGGTTTCCACCTTGGCAAGGTGGCGCTCTACCAACTGAGCCACTATCGCATATTCTGGTTCCAAAGCGGGTGATGGGAATCGAACCCACATATCTAGCTTGGAAGGCTAGTGTTCTACCACTGAACTACACCCGCATTCTTTGGTCTGTCGTGAGTATTTCTCTGTCACAACAATAAGTATTTTACACTAAGAGTCCTCTTCTGTCAAGAGTTTCCACTCATTTTTTAAAATTTTTTTATTTTTCCCGCCGCCTTTATCAGGAGCCGGCATCCGGGGCCCGGCCGGGCTTTTCGAAACAGATCTACAATGTAAACCTTGTCCACGGAGGGTATCAGTCCACATGCACGGCATAAACGGGCATTCCCTCAGGCCTGATGCCGGTAATACTGCAGAAGCAGGCTGACCACTCTGCTATAGCTGATTTTTCCATCCCTGATGCCGTTGATTTTCAGATTGGTATCAATAAATACATCTGCCGCCTTATCCACAATTTCCGTGTCAATCAGCGCCTTCCCGTTGATCCGCTCCCACTCTTCTTCCGTCACAAAGATATTATCCTCCCACACAATTGCATCCACTGCCACCGGATGCATTACGGCCGCAGCTTCCTCATAGGCCTCGGGTTCCTCCTTCCACGCCCGGTACAAATCATTATTCAGATAAACCAGCACGCTTAAATATCCTGCATACTGAAAGAAAATATCCTCAGATTCCACACATGCCAGATAGCCGATAAAATTCGCCTCATCCTCATAGATATACCCCCGAAGGTGTGCCAGTTCATGGCACATGGTGGCCGGAATATTCAGAATGTGCATCACATCATTATAATTTGCCTCCATGGAAAACGGAAAATAATAGCCCTGCATGCGCTGCTGGCACATAAAGTCAGAGAAATGCAATGCTTTGGGGCGTGGATAATACCCCTGAAGCTGGGGATAATCCTCTCCCAGCTGCCGCATCAGTTCCCTTGCCTTATCCGCCATATCCTCCAGATTTCCGCTATCCCCGTTGCTGTCCTTATATAAAACCATACTCGAACGGTCTCTCTCCATGGCCCCGGCCAGCCGGTTACACTGTCCGGCAACCAGATTATACACCGCCATCAGTTCCTCCAGCGTATATTCTTCCTCATTCCCTCCAAAATACTGTTCCGAGAAAGTGGAAGCATGATACAGAATAAAGCAGTTCAGCGTCATAATAAGGCTCACGGTTAATATTGTCCAACCGAAAAAACGCCAGAAAATCCCACTGAACTTTCGGAACATAACCGGAAAGCGTTTCCTGTCTCCGGCAGCGGGCCCCCTGCCTTTCTCCCCCATTTGTTCTGTTGTCCCCCCTGTTCCGGCTTCCTTATTTCCGCACAGATTTTTACCCGCTTTCCCAACGACAATACGTCTCACATACCCGGCAGCCGCGGCAACGCCCAGTCCTGCCCATAAAGCCGCCAGCACCGCTGCCGCTGCCAGCAGCAGCAAACCTGCCACGATCATCCATTCTCCCACGGAAAACCGGAACAAACCTGTCACACGTCCGTATGTCCCCACCCATAACGGGAAAATATACTTGATATACCAGTCCGGAAACGCCGGACTGATCCATGCGGCCCCGTTCAGCGCTGCCACAAGCAGCACCAGACACAGACACAAAATATTTCTCTTCCGAAGTTTTTTCCTTTTACCCATTGCCCCCGCCTTCTCTTGTCATTTTCTTCCCGCCTGCTTCTCCTTGCGCCTCTTGCGCACCAGCTCTCCTGACACAAATCTGTGCCATACACTTCTCCACTGCCTGTACGCGGCCCGCACATTCCCCGTTCATGCAAAGGGCCCCTGCGCAATCCAGCAGGGGAACGTCCCTCTCCACTACTCGCCGCGCGGGACACATGTTGCTTCAGCAACAATCTTCCTTATGCGCCCCTGCGCATAAAAAACGCGGCCCCCTACAGAAAACCGCGTTTCTTTTTTCACTTATTCATAAGACATGTATTCCGAGAACTCTTTCCAGATACAGCAAATCCAGGTTTTTCCCTGATTAAAGACGATTTCATTTCCATCCTCATCATAGAATACATTGGGAGAATAATCGCTTTCCCTCTTCCAGGTACCTTTGATCACCTTCCCGTTTGTGAACACATAGGCATCTCCTTCGCCATGTATCTGGAATGCCAGATAATCATATTTCGGATCGTCCGGAAGACGCTCTTCTCCGTGACAGATCTTGAATACCACATTGGTCACCGCCAGCTGTTCGTTATTCATCTCATCAATATGCTTTTTTCCGTACTGGGTCCGGTAATAGAGCTTATCGGCTTCATTATAGGTAAAGCAGATATTGTCTTTGCCGTAATTTCCGTAACCGCCGCTGTTCTTTGTGGTCCCTCCGGGATAAATCTTTGTGGCATCCGGCATATCATCATAGCTGGCGATATAACCATCCCCTGCAAAAGTAAACGCCTGCTCAAAGGTATCCCTGTATTCTTTCTCATATCCCTTTGCTTCCACGTCCTTATTATAACCCTTGATAAACATATAACCCGTATGCTCCTTCACATATCCGGGCCTGTCAATACGGTCAAAGGAATTGTTCGCAGGATTGTTGATACCTGCCACGGCACAGCTGATATTATCCACCCTGTCAGAATTGATCAATTCCTCAACCCAGGGTCTTGCCAGTCCCCAGTTACAATAAATGGAATCATATGCCATGGACTCATATATGTAATAATCACGGCTGCTTCTCACGGAGCCGATGTGGTCAAGGTCATCATAATCCTCAAACAGTCCCATGAGACGTGTGATACGGCCCTCTACCGGCGCCTCATAAATAATACTTGCCTTGGAGATACCATACTGGGGCAGACATTCTGCAATATTGTTGATCATCACCGCCATGTTTCTTCTCTTTACCACACTGGCATCCTTCCACTCTCCGGTGAGGTAACTTTGCATCTTGCCATCCTGAACCGTTCTCTCCCGGATGGGATGATACTCTCCGTAAGCGCCTTCTGCCGGCGCTTCCTCTTCCCCGGAAGGTTCTGCCTCTGTAGATTCCTCTGGTTCAGACTCCTTCGTATCTCCTATTGACACAGGTTCAATTGTCTGAATCGGGGACGAAGGCTCTCCCTCTTCGCCGCATCCTGCCAGAAGAGCCATCGCCGCAATCATTGCTGCCAATACTTTCTTTTTCATTGGGATTCCCTTTCTGTTTTTCTTTTTATTTTATCTCTCTTTGCCTGTATTTGTCCATTATTCCGTAAAATATTACAAAAAAATTAAGAATTACGACAAGATAAATACTCTGGCAATGGGCGCTTTATCATGTGTAACATGTTCCAGTTCCACACGCACGCCCCCTTCTTCCTTCACAAAGGATACCACCTTTTCTCCTGCCATGGCAGTCACCTTCTGAAACTCTTTTTCGTAAGGAATCCACACACTGTCTTCCACGACGGCATTCTCGTCCGGAAAAGTCTGAATGGCATATACTTTTCCTTTCTTTTGTGTAAATCCAATACCCTCCTTTTTATAAGGCGCACACACACGGGTTCCGTAAATTGCCTCTCCGTATTCACTGAGCCAGGCTCCCATCTCCTTCAAAGTCCTGACTGCCCCTGCCGGAATCCTGCCATCAGGCTGAGGCCCCACATTAATGGCCAGATTGCCGCCTTTCACCACGATGTCTGCCAGAAGACAGATAACCTCCCTGGGAGATTTATATTCGTCTTCATATTTAAAAGAAAATGAAGTGCCCAGAGTAATACAGCTTTCCCAGGGTATGGATAAAGGACTCTCCGGCACGCACTGCTCAGGTGTCACATAATTCTCATAAGGACCGCCAACGGTACGGTCTGCGCACAGCATCCCCGGCTGTACCTTGCGCACTTCCTCTATCACTTCCCCCAGCCGGATATCCTGGCCATTCCTCGCGCAGACCCAGCCCGCATCAAACCACATGGCATCCAGCCGGCCGTACCCGGTCCCCAGTTCCCGGATCTGGTTCTGGGTAAATGTCACGAAACGCTCCCACTCCTGAGGATCCTCCTCCGGCCGATAGGACGGTCCCCTGTTTTTAAACTTCCCTCTCGGGGTGTCCTCTTTCCAGTAGCTGTCCACATGCCAGTCTGCCTTGGAAAAATATGCCGCAATTCCGATTCCCCGTTTCCGGAACGACTCGAACAGATGGGCGCAAATATCCGCATACTTATGTGTGTGGAACGGACAGTCCGGTGCCGTGATTTTATAATCGGAATACGCTGTGTCCCACATACAAAAACCATCGTGATGCTTGGTCGTAAAAAGCAAATACTTCATTCCCGCCTCTTTGGCCAGATCTGCCCACTTTTCGGGTTCAAAACGAATGGGGTGAAATGTCTTGTTCAGGCCAAAATATTCTTTCTTAAAATCCTCACCCGTGACTTCCCAGTCAATCCCGTCCCTGGACCAGTCGGCATCCCCGTCACTTAAAGCCCAGGATTCCACAATGCCCAGCTGGGAATACGGCCCCCAGTGCATCATCAGTCCCAGCTTCTGGTCCTGAAACCATTCCAGCTTTTGCAAAACCTTTGGGTCCTCAGGTTTCACATAAGAATCTTCCCTGCTGTAGTTATGGACGCCGGCTACCACCTCTTCTTTTGTTTCCACCGGTTCTTCATTCAGCAAAATTTCGTCTGCCATTTTTCTGCTCCTTTAATCCGTTGATATCTTTTCAAAACCATTCGATATCTTATCATAAACTTGATACAATCTCAACCACAATTGTCTGAAGCGTGTCGATCATTGCATTCTGGCCGCTTTGCTTCACAGTTTGCAGAAACTGAGGCCCGAATGCCTTATTTATGAATATTCTCCCAAAAAGTATAGTCCGGTTAATTAAAGAATGCCATATTAGCCCTGGCGCAGCTGGAATTTGTGTACCGACAGTTTCAGCTCCACCGCCTGATTATTCAGTTCCTGGGCTGATGCTGCCGACTTTTCTGCCGTTGAGGCATTTGTCTGAACCACCTCGGAAATCTGCTCCATGCCCTGGGTCAGCTGTTTCAAGGACTGGGACTGCTCAATTGCAGACTCCGCAATCCGCTCCACCATCTCCGCGGACTTCTTCGCGCTGGAAATCACACCTGACAGCGCCTCTGTGGTATCCGAAGAAAGTTCCTCCCCATATTTCACCAGTTTCATGGAATTTTCGATCAGCTCCGTAATATTCTGGGCCGATACCGAACTTTTGTTCGCCAGGCTCTGCACTTCATCTGCCACAACCGAAAAGCTCTTTCCGGCCTCTCCTGCCCGGGCAGCCTCCACAGATGCATTCAGGGCAAGGATTTTCGTCTGGAACGCAATATCTTCTATCGTCTTTATGATACCGCCGATCTGATGGGAGGAGGATGCAATATCTGCCATGGCGGCTGTCAAAGCCTCCATCTTCTGGTCACAGACCGAAAGCTGTTCCGACGCTTCCTCGGAAGACTGGCGGGCATGATCCGCATCCTTGGATGTGCGGTCCAGCTGTTTTGATATTTCCTGAATGCTGGCGGACAGTTCCTCCACAGCAGCAGCCTGTTCCACCGTACCGCTGGAAAGAGTCTGGGCATCCGATGCCATATGTTCCGACTCCGCAGAAACCAGTTCTGCCGTCAGATTAATCTGGGAAAGCGCACTGTTCAGGGCATCCAGAATTTGCCGCATGGCATTCTGTATGGGAAGAAATTCCCCTCTGTAGTCGTCGCCAACCGTCAGATCCATATTTCCCTGTGCCATCTGCGCCAATATGTAATCAATATCCTTGATATATTTTTTCAGTTCCCTCTTGGTATCATGAATGGACTCCACCAGCATACCAATCTCGGATGTATTAGATTCCAGTGAAAATTCCGCGGAAAGATTTCCCTGGGAAATTTCACCCATCTGATTCTTGACAGCGATTACAGGACGCATAATCTGGAGCCGAATCACAATCATGTTCAGCAAAGTGATAATTCCCACCATGGACAGAGCAAAAAACATTCTTATTTTAATATAATTCTCCTCTTTCTCCAGGTCCTCCAGCTGTGTCAGTGACCGGTAATCCAGCGCCGTGAGAAACTGGTCTTTCAGGGAATTAATCTGGGCTATGGATGTGTTGTATTCCGTTCCATACACATATTCTATGGCCTTCTCCTTCTCCCCTGCCTGCACTTCTTTCATGGCCTCATCTTCCAGGGGAACCAATTGGTTGGACAAAGCATACATATCGTCAATCATACCCTGTTCTTCATCGGTTATCCCGATCTCCTGCAGGGCCGCCACACCCTGATCCCGGTTTTTCAGCACATTCACTTCATTCCAGTAATTGTCATAATGCTCCTGCTCGCCAGTGGCTGCAAACGCCCGCACTTCATTTGTCAGATAGGCAGAACCATTCATAAAACGATTTGCCTGGTAAGTCAGTTCAAACCGTTCCTCATTGGCTACATTCAGTTGTTTGCTGACATCACTGTATGAAATCAGGGAATACATTAAATACAGCAGTGCCAGAATGGAAATTCCATTTAAAATCAAGGTCAGTGTGGATTGCTTCATTGCTTTTTTCATATAAATGCTCCTCCCGGTGCAAAAACCCCTTTTCACATCCTTTCCCGGTATGACCGGGCAAAATGCAAAAGCTTCCATTTATAGTTAGATAACTTCAGTCTACACAATATATCCGAAAAATTCAACACTATATTTAAAATTAGTGCGGAATATTTTGTCAAAAGTGACGAATGCCTGAACACATTTTCTGATTGCTTTTTCCCAAAAATGTGATATACTGAATACATGGGGCATTGGCGCAGCTGGGAGCGCGCCACACTGGCAGTGTGGAGGTCACGGGTTCGAATCCCGTATGCTCCATTCCATAAAACCGCAGACCCGGGATTTTTCCATAAAATCAGGGTTTTGCGGCTTTTTTGTTTTTTCATGTACGAATGCCTTTCGGCAGTTTCATGACATTTCCTGTCATAAAACTGCCATGACAATCCCCGGCACACGGCCGCTGCGTCACTGTTTCCAATGATAAATCTTTCCCACAGCAAATTTCCCACGATTCTTCCCAAAGGCATTTCTTTTTTTGATAAAAAAATACTTTTGGAAGATTTCCCCGCGGAAATATTGCATCCTTGTCCGTCAAATGATATAGTTTTCTTACAAGAAACAGTACATCATTTTTCAGGAGGGTTACATTATGATTCATGTCACACTTGCCAGTACTGACTTAAGATTTGAAGAATCCAGTCTGCACTTCTCCATAGCCCGGAATGGAACCGACTGGAACTGGGAGCCTGATTATACTCCCGTATTTACCACTGCCCAGGAAGAGATCAGCTTCCAAAGCGCCTCCTCCATTTCCCATGAGGTGAAGGAAAACGGACTGGGCAAGGGCATCCTCTCCCGTTATGAAGGCTTTACCGTGGATGGAAAGCCGTCCGCATTCGCCTTTTCCACCTGGACCTGGATCGAAGGCGCCACCGGGAACATTTTCTTTGAGTGGATCCCGGTCTGTGAGGAAGACATCAGCGTCACATCCGTCTCATGGCCCGGATGCATGGAATTCCGCGAGGGAAAAGACGACTGGTACACACTGCTGAATCAGCACCAGGGGCTGCTGATCCCCAATACCTGGGAAACCGCCCTGGGCAGACTGCCTTTTGACGGTTTTCTGTGCTCCGCTGCCAACTACATGCCATGGTTCGGCCAGGTCAAAGCCGGAAACGGATACATCGCTATCTGCGAACATCCCTGGGACAGCGCTTTCTATGCCGAGCACCCTGCCGGCGGCCCCTACACAAAAGCCGGTGTCCGCTGGGGCGCCAGTCTCGGGAAAATGCGTTACCGCAGAGTCATGCGTTACACCCTGTTAAGCGATTGTGACTACAATCATCTCTGCAAGGTATACCGCAGCTATGTGAAGGAAAAGGGATTGTTCTGCAGTCTCAAGGAAAAGGCTGCCAAAGCCCCCAAAGTGGAACAGCTCATCGGAAGCCTGTTCCTGCACAGAGGCATTAAGAACCATGTCTGTGAGGAATCGGATATGCACGATCCGGAGCACCCGGGCAAGTTTGACCGTGTGGTTCCTTTCCGGACACGTTCGGAGGAGATCCGCGCTCTTCACAGCCAGGGATTTGAGAAGCTTTTTCTGCATCTGGACGGCTGGGGAGATCCCGGCTACGACAACCAGCATCCCGATTATCTGCCGCCCTGTGAAGAAGCCGGCGGCTGGGAAGGGATGAAGGAACTGGCCGACACCATGCATGACTGCGATTATCTGTTCGGCATCCACGACCAGTACCGTGATTACTATTTCAATGGTAAAACTTTTGACGCCTCCTTCGGCTGCCTCCAGACAGATGGCACGATTCCGGAACACGCCCACTGGGCCGGCGGCCGCCAGACCTATCTGTGTGCCACCCAGGCCCCCTATTATGTGAAGCGCAATTTTTCACAGCTTCAGGAACATGGAATTGATCTGGACTGCGCTTACCTGGACGTATTCACCTGCAATGAGCCTGATGAATGTGCCAATCCCATGCACTACATGACGCGCAGGGACTGCCTGGAATTCCGCGGACAGTGCTTCGAGTATCTGCTTTCCCAGGGAATCCTTCCCAGTTCCGAAGAGGTTTCCGACTGGAGTATGAAGAATCTGGTGTTCTGTCATTACGCGCCGTATCAGTTTATGATGTACAAACCCGGCACACCTCAGAAAGGTATCCCGGTGCCTCTGTTCAACCTGGTTTATCACGACTGTGTCATCGTCCCCTGGATGATGGAAAAAATGAATGCCACCACCGACTACATGCTCTACGCTCTGCTCAACGGCGGCGCGCCTTATCTGATCCGGGACGGCGCTTATCCGGGTATCGACGGTTCCTTTGAACCGGAATACACCTTTACCGAGCAGGAAAACTATGAGCGCTGCCGGGTGGTATCAAAGCTTCACCAGCGCATCGCCGCCTGCGAAATGGTTTCCCACAAGCTGCTCACTCCGGATGGGAAAAAGCAGGAAACCGTATTCAGCGACGGCACCCGGGTACAGATTGATTTGGATGCCCTGACCTACGAAATCGGACAGATCTCCTAAAAGCCCTGTCTTCTGCACTTAACGGCAGATTGTCCGCAGGGATTGCGTCAGGCAGAAAAATCATAACCTGCCATACATATCTGCACAGACAGCATAAAAGCCGCAAACCCTTGATTTTCGGAAAATCTCAGGGTTTACGGCTTTTCACATAAGCAGGACAGACACAAAGCGGTTCTATCATTTTATCCCACAAAAATACACTGAATACTGTATTTCCATATTTCCCCGGGGCTGGTTTTGCCGGTTCCTGACAAAAGAACAAATACAGATCAATCCTGAAAGGATCACCCTCCCAGCCTTCCGCTTTCTGCCAAATGCCGCAGCAGTGCTTCGCATCCCTCCAGAACATCCCGGTATGTCGCATCAAAATCTCCGGTGTACCAGGGATCCGAGATATCTCTTTCCGAACCCGCAAAAGATAAAAGCTTGCAAATCCTGCTTTCCGGGTCCCCTCCCAGCATCCGCTTCATATTCCTTATATTGGCACTGTCCATACCAATGATAAAATCATATTTCTGATAATCCGTGCCCTGCAGCTGCACTGCCCGCTTTCCCTCACAGCTTATCCCATGCTCCGCCAGTTTCTTCCTGGCCGGCGGATAAACCGGGTTTCCTATGCCGTTCCAGATCTCCTCCGTACTGGTCGCCGCTGATGCAATGAAAAACTCCTGGGACAATTTTTCCCTGTCCACCAAATCCTTCATTACAAACTCTGCCATTGGGCTACGGCAGATGTTGCCGTGGCAGACAAAAAGTATTTTAATCATAATATAAATTCCTCCTAAAATGCGTTGAATTGCCGTGTTTTGGCACGTTTTGCGAGGTTTATTTTTCTGATAAATATTGTCAAAAAAATAACATTCTCTTTATAAATCAAGCACAGCTAATAAATAAGGTTTGAAAACTCAACTTCAAATTTCTTTACTTCCTTCGAAACAACTTCATCAAGTTTAGCTTGATCATATCCCATTAAAACCCAAATTATATATCGAAACATCCACTCTAGTTTCACTGCATAAACTCCACATTGTCCCCCTTTTAATACCCTTTTTTGTTTTGGGTTTACATGAAATACCTTATTCCTTGTCCTTATCATATGAGCAATCAAACTCCTACGTCTACGGAATTCTGTTGATAAAACTGGTTTCCCATATTTTTCAACAAGCGCATTTACATAGCAAGCAAGTGTTTTTTACCCCTTATTGGAATTAAATGAGCGCCTCCACAATTTGAACAAGTTACTTGTCGAGATGTACTTGGTTCTGGAACAACAGATAAAATGTGCAATTTCTCTAATTTCCTGCCAAGTGTTTCATAGCATTCAACCAACATTGAGATACGTACATCAGCAGTAAGGCCATTAACACTATTTGCAAATAATAACATTTGGTTTATTATTCCCAAATCATTTTGCAACTTAAGCCATTTCAAAAAATATTTCTTATATTCTTTATCGTCTAATTCTAATGGAATTTTATGTTTTGATCGAGCGCTTTGAAAGTATCCAAGTTCTACTGATTTAACAGCTTCGGTAATTTCATTCCCATCCACAAAACATTTATTCATACCATAAAATGCTCCATCAAAAAGATACTCGTATCTTCGCACATCTCCTACATATAAATATAAATTTTCAAATTGAACCGGAACTTGACTTTTGATCGTTATACATTTTTCTGTTCGAATTACAGAAACCTCAACACTATATATCACATGTTTCTTTTGAAATGAAAACGAACTTTTTTCAAAGCAGATATATGTATCATTCTCTCCATGCCATTCAATGCAAGAACACATTTCATTTTTCAATTGTTCATACTTTTGGCTTCGTTTTATCAAACAACTCACACTCCACTCATTTAATCATTTCCGTTCTTATAATAACACAATCTACAGCAACTTTCTATCATAAAAAATGCCCTGCCGAAGCAGGGCGCATAAACTCTCTTTTTTCAGGTCGCCCGGAACCTTTTCTGCGATACAGGCTTTTCACCCTTTGCCTTTTCCAGCTCCTTCCTCGCTGCCTCCAAATCTTCCAACCGCTTCAATTCATCCGCAGCATCCTCCAGTCCGAGGTGCGTGTATGTATTCAGCGTCACCCCGATATCGCTATGCCCCATCAGATACTGGAGCGTCTTTGGGTTCATGCCCGACTTTGCCATGTTGCTGCAGTAGGTATGCCACTGCTGTTTTGAACCGGTGGCTTGACGAAAAGAAAGACCTCGGTTCCCGTCTGCCTTACCTGCAGACATACATGGGACACAGGGATCTGGAAGCGACGGCTTATTACATCCATCTTCTCCCGGAAAATCTGATAAAATCGGCAGGGATTGACTGGGAAGGCATGAACCATCTGATCCCACGGGTGGAACTATGGGAAAAGTAAAAGACGAGCAGTTATTCACACTTTTGCGTGATTTCCTGTTGGTCTACCTGCCGAACCAACGGAAAGCGAGCAGCAATACCGTAAAGGCTTACAGGACAACCCTGAACCAGTTCCTTAAATATACAGCCGGACAAAAAATATCTCTGTACTGTCCGTCACCTCCGGGATGGTCACATATGAAATGGTGAACTCGGATCTTGACTGGCTTTCAGCGGAGAAGAATGCTGCTCCTGCTACGCGCAACAACAAGCTGGCGGCCATCCGGGCATTTATCTCCTATGCCGCAGCCTGCCGCCCGGAATATATCAGCATTGCAAGCGGGCTGGCAGCTATCGGAATCCAAAAGAATGACCGGTTTGCGAAAGTGGATTATATGTCGGAAGAAGCAGTAAAAGCGCTTCTTGCAGAGCCGGACACCAGAATGGGGATAGGCGTGCGGGATCAGTTCCTGATGATCTTTCTGTATGATACCAGGGCGCGTATCCAGGAAGTTCTGGATGTGAAAATCTGTGACGTTAAAGTTGACAAGACGCCGACTGTGACGCTTCATGGGAAAGGGAAGAAAACCAGGATAGTCCCCCTGATGAAAGATACTGTAAAACATCTGCAGAATTATATGAAGGTGTTCCATCCGGGCAAAACATGGATGTCATCAGAATGGCTCTTTTATGTGGAACGCAAAGGAATCCGTAACGCCATGTGCGATGATACGGCAAGGCTCCGGATTCGGAAATACGCCGCATCTGCAAGGGAGAAATGCCTGGATGTCCCCCTGAATGTCCACCCCCATTTGTGGAGACATACGAGGGCCATGCATTTATACCAACACGGCATGGATTTAGCTTTAATCTCGCAATGGCTCGGACACAAACAGCTTGAAACCACGCTGATTTACGCACACACAGATACAGAAGCGAAAAGGAAAGCAATCACGGAGGCAATGGCTTCTGATCCTTTCCTTGAAGCGGAGCCTGTTAATTATACCGTCAGTGATGAGGAAATCCTCTAACGTCTTTACGGTCTATGATGGACCTAAGATTATCCCGAATTATTCTCCCTAAGCGAGAGATTTAGGAAAGCTGACCGTGTAAATGACTAAAAAGTTATCCCGAATATTTCCCTAAGAAATGCCGCTGTTACTGGCTTTCTTTGATGTATTCGGGATAATCTGACTTTCGGTATAACGTTTGTGTGCACTTATCTTCATTCGTAAGATTTACATACAGACTGTTTGTATGTTATAATGTGACTACTAATTTACAAGGAGCAAACGAGTATGAAACATAAAGATCACTATAATGATGATTACATTTTCAGTCTTTCTCAAAAGATAGTTTTTGTGATGCCTGACTTTGACCAAAAAGTCTTTTGTAATTCTTTAATTGGCAGGTTGGATGACAAAGAGTTATTTGCAAGGTTTGACTGTATTGTGGATGCTATGCAAGCAAGTATGATGGGCGATTATTCAAAAAATATTCAAGCATTTTTCAATATGCTGGGTCCTGAATTAAAATCCCCTGAGGGAATGTTCAATTTTGGGTGGTGGCTATGGCCTATTGGCAGATATGTTGAACGATATGGAAATGAAAATTATATTTTATCACTTTCGTTCTTGAAAGAATTAACAAAAAGATTTACCGGAGAGTATGCTATACGCCCATTACTACAAGCGCATCCCAAAGAGGTCATGGACGAGTTAATAGAATGGACAACCGATAAAAATGTGCATGTTAGACGGCTTGCAAGTGAAGGGGTTAGAATACGGCTACCATGGTCGCAAAAATTATTTGTTGCATTAGACGAATTTGAAAGATATACAACCATTCTTACAAAATTAAAAGATGACCCAGAAAGATTTGTTCAAAAAAGTGTAGGGAATAATCTTAATGACTTATATAAAGACGCTCCCGAAAAAGCTGATTTTATCATTTCACAATGGGAGAAAACAGGAAAAAGTAAGGCACAGGATTGGATTATTAAACACGGAAGAAGAAATCAAAAATAGAGAGGCGTTTTCTGTTTCGAGTGCAGCAATCATTCTGTATTTATAACAGAACAATATGCAATGAAAAATGTAGAGGCTACCAATAAAACTACTTCTTCTTTAATAGAAATTGCAAGAAAATACTTTGCACAATATGGTTATTTCGATGTTCCTTTAGAAAAAATCGCAGAGGAAGCTAATGTAACCAGAGGGGCAATATATCATCATTTCAAAAACAAGCAAGGACTTTTATCGCTGTATTAGAAAGTGTGCAAAAAGATATTTCTGCCCAAATTGAGATTGAGCTGGTAGACCATATCAAGGTTTACGAAAACGGCAATATCAGCGTTCACTTTAAGTTTGCGGACGAGTTCCGCCGGATTGCCGAGTACATTGAAATCAACACCACTGACACCGCCGAGGCGGGCTGACCCCCGCCAAAGTATAAAATCCTTTTGGCAGTGTGTTTTCCTAATAAAACGCAATCTTACTTAATGTAATAAAATACCCACCTGTTACTTATAGACTTTCTTTTGCTAATCTTGTGTATTTATTAACAAACTCCGTTTTTTCTGCTGTGTATCTATCCCTATCATGTTCATATTTTTTCCATAAATTTAACTTTAAATTTTCATACGCTTTCGCAATTTCCGTATGTTCATTTAAGTAATCTCTAAAATATATTTCGTCTTTATCGTTCAAAAGACGTAAATGAATGTGAAATACTCTTTCGGCAAATCCTTTCTCTGTATATCCCTTATTTAACGAAATTCTTTTATCGCTCTCAGACATACAAATATATCCATTTTTAGTCATTAGTTCTTTTACAATTATAAGCGTAGCAGTGTTAGGAATTTCAATCAATATATCAACTATTGGCTTCGCCCATATTCCATGAATGGCTGTACTTCCAATATGATATATTTGCAAACCCAATTTAGTAGTAGGGAGAATTTTTTTTAGAATATTTTATTCTTCACCATACCATTTAGACCAACAATCCTGATGTTCTGTTAAATAGATAGGGAATAATTCCCATAGTTCTTCCAAACTCATTTCTGAAAGTTTTTTACTCATAATTTCCTCCCAAAATGCTTTGATTTGCCGCGTTTTGGCGCGATCTGCGAAGTTTGCTTTTTCTCTAAAGATTGTTAAAAATGTAACGAAAGTGGCAAATTGAGGCAAAACGGGGCAAGTTGATGCCGTCAAATGTAGTAAAAACGTAGTAGGAATTGGGGACTTTTACTACGGCAGGCAAATCGTCTACACGCATGTACGTTACCTTATTTTTTCTAAAAATATCCTCTTCTCAAAGGTACCATTAGCGATAGCTTTTTTATTTCTCATAACTTCAAATTCCGATTGTGACATTCCTTGTGCTTTTAATAAAGCGTAAACTACTTCAACTACATCACACAATTCAATGATTTGACCAGATTCAATGTACTCCTTAACTTCCTCTTGAAGTTTATCTTTTAATAATTGCAAATATGCATCATCATTTTTAACAGTTTCACATATCGGAGTTCTTCCGCTTGACTTTATTATTTCAGGAATATTATCTCTTACTAACTTTTTTATCATTTTTCTTCTCCGTATAATATTCTCTTGCTGGATTTTCCTATTCATATTTCAAAGAACTCCAAAATAGTATTCGTATATTTCTTTGCCTCTTCGATTCTTGGAAAATGCCCGCTATCCTCAAAAATCGCCAGTGTCACATTTTGCGCATTGTTCATAATATACTCGGTTTGATCCTTTGTACATACGGGATCATACTTTCCACTAATCAACAGCATCGGAGCAGTTATCTCTGTGAGTATCGGCAAAAAACTGTCAGTAATCCGCATCCTTTTCTGCAAAGAGCCAGCCGGCATCGGTTGTGTTTCCAGCAGTTTCATCAGATGCCGCTCTCCTTTTGACCACATCTCATCTGTAATATCCGTGGTATCCATACTCATTTGATATTCCTTAAAAGAAATGCCATGCAGATAATTTCGCAGTTTCATATCTGTCACATAACCAAGCAGAGTTAATAAATCAGATACTACTTCCTTCTTGTCTTGATATTCTGTAAATTTCATTTTTTCACAAAGCTCAGCTGCCGGTTTATTGTCCAGGCTTTTAATATGCTCACTCAAATATTCGGCTGTTGACTTTGCAGAATCCCCAAAGCACAATGAAGGGCATTCCAGAATGACCTTATGAATGGAATTGGGATAGATGTATGCATATAAAACTGCAAGCATCCCGCCATAAGAATGGCCAAGTATACTCCATTTTTCTATTCCAAGAAGCTGGCGCAGCTCCTCAGTCATTTCGATCTGATATTCCATACTGTAACTTTCACTCTCGGCAATAGCTTCTGACCGCAGCACTCCTAACTGATCGAATATGACAACCTTCATTTTCTTACTTAATGCCTTTGCCTGATTTACAAAATCCAAACAGCTTGCTCCCGGACCGCCATGAAGATACAGCAAAGTGTCTTTATATTCTGCGCCATATATTTCATACCAAATTTTCTTACCCCAAATGTTAATAAACATATGCGTATCCTTCCTGATTAAAATCTTAAAATCAAATTAGATGTTTGCGAAACTGTGATTTTGTCCATACTGAATTACGTATATTGTATATTTCATAAACGGTATGCGGAGCAAGAGCATGTCCGCATTGGAATATACAATGTACACAATGGCACTCGCATTATAACTGAGTTTCGCAATTGCCTATAAAATTAAATCCCGATTGTGATTTAATGATTTTTAAGGGAAACATTAGCTGTTATATTTTATTAATAAATTCTCTGCTAACCCTTGAAAATACGAAATTTATTGCAGGTGAGCTTTCCCTTATTATTTCCCTTGCATTATATCTTCCCATAGGGCATTACTAACCCTGATAAGGGAAAAATGAGGGAAACAAAATCACATAAAACATTGTACCAAGCCGCTTACGCGGCAGCAAGTGCTAAAAAAATTTCCGTCAAATCCTAAAAAAGTAGCAGTTTTTGTATTTATAGTGTATTATTGAGTTACCCCTAACCAAACAACCACATAAAACAAAGACTGCTATGATTAGTTTAACACAGATTCCTGAACCCAACAACTACATATTTGAATTTTTTATCCGTCTGCCTCCCTTGGCAGTGTCCTGTTTTTTCCATTCTGACATTTCATCACAAAGGAGGTCCCGTTATGGACAATTATCTGATCACTTTCCGGGAGATGCTCTCCCTGCGCGGTCTTTCTGACCATACCCTCAAAGGGTACTGCACCTACATCCGTGCTTACCTTGACTATCTGCACACTGTCCTCCACAAGCTTCCGGAGGATGTCTCCTGGCAGGAGATGCGGGAGTTTGTGCGCTGGCTCCAGCAAGGGCGTTCCCTTGCTGACCGCACCATGAACTGTGTCATTTCACAGCTGCGCTTCTTTACCATCTACGTCCTGCATAAGTCCTGGGACGATTCCCAGCTCCCCATGCGCAGGTTTGATGAATACCTTCCCTATGTCCCTTCCCAGGAAGAGGTCTGGCAGTTCATCTCCATCATGCCCGGCATCAAGCAGAAAGCCATGGTCGCCCTCATGTATTCCTCCGGCCTGCACATAGGGGAGGTATGCAGCCTCCGCTATGAGGATATCCGCCGGAAAGAGATGCGCGTCTTCATCCGCCATGGCAAGAACCGTTCCAGCCGTTACGCCATCCTTTCAAAGGCGGCCCTTGACATCCTTACACACTACTGGTTCGAATGCGGCCGTCCCATGGGATACCTTTTCCCGAAACAGTCCGGCCGGGACGAGCCCATCGACACTTTCTTCCTTTCCAGGCATATCCATGCACACGAACGCCGCCTGGGCTGGCCGGAGCGCATCACCTGCCACTCCTTGCGGCATGCTTTCGGCACCCATCTTTACCAGAACGGCACGGACCTGCTCACCATCAAGGCCCTCCTTGGCCATAAGTCCATCCATTCCACCGTCATCTATGTCCATCTGGCGGAAAATGGCACTGGCGGTGCCGTCAGTCCTTTTGACAGGATGGGAGGTGCGCGCCATGCACAGGCTTAAGATCCAGCAGGTCTTTGACAACGCATGGACGGACTATGCTGCTTCTTTCAGCCCTTCCCCGGCACAGAGCAAGGCGGCCGCCTCCATCATGGCCTGCAAGTCTGGGATGCTTGGCTGCAATGTCTCCGTCTGCACCGACTGCGGCCACCTGGACTTCCATAACAATTCCTGCCGCAACCGCAGCTGTCCCAACTGCCAGGCGCTCCACAAGGAAATTTGGACCGACAAAAGAAAAGCGGAAGTCATCGACGCCCCCTATTTCCATGTGGTCTTTACCATACCTGCACAGCTCAACGCCCTGGTCTACGCAAACCAGGCCCTTTTGTACTCCCTCCTCCATAAATGCTCCGCCCAGACCCTCCTGGAGCTTTCGGCAGACAGGAAGTTCCTGGGTGCCACCCCGGGTATCATCCAGGTACTCCATACCTGGGGGCAGGAGCTCAGCTTCCATCCCCACATCCACTGCATTGTTTCCGGGGGCGGTCTTTCAAAGGACGGGAAACTGCTCATCTGCGGCAACGGCTTCTTTATCCCGGCAAAAGTCCTTGCATCCAAGTTCAGGGGAAAGCTCCCTGCATCCCTGGACTCCCTTTATAAAAGCGGAAAGCTTTCTTTCTCCGCATCCTATTCTTCCCTGGCAGACCCGGCTTCCTGGGCTTCCTTAAAGGACAGGCTTTATAATACCTCCTGGTGCCCTGACATCAGGGAGACCTTTAATGGTTTCGGCAATGCCATTGAATATCTGAGGCGTTATGCAAACCGCATTGCCATCACCAACTCCAGGGTAAAGTCTGTTGGCGGAGGTTCCGTTACCTTTATGGCAAAAGACTACAAAAACAATTCTGCCCTGAAGGAGGTCACCCTTTCCTGCTGTGAATTCATCCGCAGGTTCATGATGCATGTACTCCCGCCCGGCTTCCAGAAGATCCGTTATTATGGTTTCCTGAACAACCGCAGCAGGAAAAAGAACCTTGCCGCCATCTTCCGCATACAGGGGCACCAGCGTTTTGGCTCCATGCTGGCTGGCCTTCCCATGGACGAGGTCATCTATAAAGTATGGGGGTGTAACATACATGTCTGCACTGTCTGCGGCTGCCTCAGCATGCGGCTCCTGGGGAAGACCCACGTGCTCAGGAACTGACACTTTCAATTGAATATGTTTCACGGCTTCCCTGACGGGAGGCTTGTTTGCCGTGGCAAAATCCCTGTTCCTGCCAGGAGCTGGCTTCACACAGCAGGCAGAAACGGCTCCATAGTGCAGCTTTTGGGAAAAGCCAAGGGAATGCAATCCCCATATACCGCCTAAAGTCCCGCGTCTTGGTACAATCGTGAAGAATCACATTCAGGGCAGCTTTATCATTTGTAGAAGGCTGTTCTTTCTTTCTGCCCTGAATATGATACTTCACTTAAGAATTATAACACAAAATATATGGGAATTGGTAAACTGATCCCATGAATTTCATGATGGTTTCTTTTGGCACCCATACATCAGCCCTAAGACATTCCTAAATAAATCTTTATATTTTCTACGGTTCTCTCCTTATATCCACGTTTTATACTTAAGTCATCAAATAACAGCACAGCATGCTGAATTTATGATATGAGGAGAATTTTATATGTGGAAATTTTTAAGAGAATACATCAAAACTCCGGACACTATTGGAGCCGTCGCTCCCAGCAGCAGACATCTGGCAGCTGCCATGACCGCCCGGATCGATTTTGATAAAGCAAAGTGTATTGTAGAATACGGAGCCGGAACCGGCATATTTACCCGGGAAGTGTGTGCGAAAAAAAGACCTGGCACGGTTTATATTGTGATTGAACAAAATGACCGTTTTTACAGCATGCTCCAGAAACAATTTCATGGAGTACCGGGTGTAGTACTGATCCATGGAGATGCCGGAAACGTCTGCAAGTTTTTAAAAAAGCTGGGCTTCCCGCATGCGGATCATATTATTTCCGGCCTGCCCTTTACCTCCCTGCCGGAGCCTGTGTCCCGCAGGATATTGTCCCAGACTCAAAAAGCTGTCGGAGCAAAAGGCGTATTTACTACCTTCCAGTATACTCTGCTCCGCAGGCAGTTCCTGGAGGAATACTTCCATATCCGGAAAATTGTACGCATCTGGCGTAATCTGCCTCCGGCATATGTACTGAACATGAAATTAAAATGCAGTGACGCGGATACAAACGTTACTATGGACGGCTCCCAGGCCGCCAATAATAACAATGTAAACTGCTCCGGGGAGGGTTTATGATGTGTTTCATTTATTTTCTTCTGTGCACACTTCTCCCCATATGTATTCCGGTACCAGAAGCCGCAGTGGTACTGTGGGGAACGGATCATATTGGCAGTCTGCAGGCTTTTTTACTTGGTGTCACAGGTTCCGTGCTGGGCCTTGCAATCATGTATACCCTGTCTTCGCTGGCGGCCTGCCGCATTTTTAAGGGCAAAAAAGAAAGACAGCAGGCCCTTTGGCTGCATCGGCTGACAAAGCAGCACCGCTGTAAGGCCCTGGGTATACTATTGATCGTTCCCCTGGTGTCCGATGAGGTACTATGCGCAGGCTCTGCACTTTTAAAAATACCCTTGTTCCAGTTCCTGAAAATTGGTATAATTGCTAAAATCATATCTGTCGGAATGATTTCCTTTTCAGGTTCATTCGGTGTCTTATGCGGCCTGGAACACTGGCAGATCATTGCCGCTGAGCTTCTAATGATGTTTCTTGCTTCGGCAGGCCTGCAGTATTTTTGCAAAGAGTCCGGCTAAGAAATGTCAATAGCTAATTTAAAACAGCGTCTGCCCCGTCCAGAACCCCGGAGGATTTACGGACGCAATCCTTTCGCGGCCGGAAATTTTCTGCTCATGTCCGGGTGCCGGACGGGGCAGATGCGGAACTAAAAATAAGAGGATGCAAAAAGAAACCATGAAAGAATTTATACTGATCGTTGATGATGATAAAGATATCTGTAAACTTTTGGGCATCTATCTGGGAAATGAGGGCTACCGCTACCTTGCCTGCGAAAATGCCAGAAAGGCTATGGATATACTGGAACACTATCAGGTAGATCTGATCCTTCTGGATGTGATGATGCCAGGAATTGACGGTATCAGCGCCTGCCTCAAAATCAGGGAAACGAACAAAATGCCAATTATCTTCATGTCAGCGAAGTCGGAAGATATGGATATCATACAGGGACTCACAGCCGGCGGTGATGATTATGTGACCAAGCCATTCAAACCCATTGAGCTTCTTACCCGCATCAAGGCCCAGCTCCGCCGCTATAAGCAGTACAATGAGACAAAAATACCCTCACATACGCTTCAGGCGGATGACCTGACGGTAGATACCAAAAGCCGCCAGGCCTGGGTAAGCGGGCGGGAAGTCCGGCTGACCCGCAAGGAATATGATATTCTGGAATATCTGCTGCGAAACCGGGGCCAGGTACTGACGATGTCCCAGATTTATGAAGCGGTGTGGCACGAAGAATTTTTTCACTCAGAAAATGCAGTGATGATGCATATTGCAAATCTGCGCAGCAAATTGAACTGGGACGGTGTGCATCCAGATTTTATTAGAACATGCTGGGGAAGGGGGTATCAGATATGACCGACTGGAAAATGATTCCTGACTATATCCTGATCAACAGCATTGTCATTGCCGGGACAATCCTGGTACTTTTTCTGGTTTACAGGAGATTGTCAGTATCTTTCAGGAAGCGCCTTACGGTATATTTTCTGAAAGCCGCCTGTCATTCCCTTGTTATCAGCCTGATTGTACTGGCTGCGGAATATCTGCTGTTTTATTATGGGCTGAGGGAATTTTTCTATCATCTGGGCTCACAGCATGGCGCTGCCGCCGAATATCTTCATACTGTACTAACAGCAGCGCCCCCTCTGGCATGCTTTGTGCTGTCTTTTTCTGTCAGGATCAACCGCAAAGTAAAGTACGTGGAGTATCTTTCCCAGGAAATCCAGCTAATCCGTGAGGAAGGCTTTGGAAGAACCATGGAACTGCAGGGCAGTGATGAAATTACAGAACTATGCGCCAGCATCAACGAGATGTCAGTCCAGCTCAGTGAAAAACAGGAACTGGAAAAGAAACAGCTGCAGAGCAAAAATGAACTGATCACCAATGTCTCCCATGACCTGCGCAGTCCCCTCACTTCCATTATCGGCTATGTGGATCTGCTAAAGCAGACGGGACCACAAGACCAGCAGCGGTTCGCTGAATATATTGAGGTGGTGGAACGCCGTCTGACGGGACTGAACGTGCTGATCAATGAACTGTTTGAATATACAAAACTAAACTCTGCCGAAAAAATCCCTGATATGGAGCAAATGGATGTAATAGGAATATTGCGCCACGTCCTTTATGAACATAAAGTGCTGATGGAGGCAAACGGACTGACACTTTCCTGGCAGATAAAAACAGAATCCTATACAGCCAACATCAATACACACCAAATGGTCCGGGTGTTCCAAAACCTGCTCGACAATGCCCGCAGATATGCCGACAAATCTGCTCCGGTAACAGTAACGGCAGAAACAGAGCCCACCGGCCAGCTCCATATCTGCATTGCAAACCAGGCAGCAGATACCAGCGGGCTGAACCCTGACCAAATGTTTGAACGCTTCTATCGCGGGGACCAGGCCAGGAGTGATACTCAAAGCTCCGGGCTTGGGCTGGCCATTGCAAAACGTATAGTGCAACTCCATGGAGGCCGGATCAGTGCTTCACTGCTGGGACAGACGCTATCCATCCATTTATTTCTCAAATGAATCAAACGAAGTTTCCTGCATTCCCGGCCCATGTCAGTCAATTGCCGTGACACTGTCCCCATGACATAAGGGAATCACACAGGGATGATACGGCCAGTGCGTCGGATGATTCTAATGCCCTGAAACTGTTCAAGAATGCACAGAGCGCAATGGCTGTGCCGGGTTCCTGTCTGAATGTGTTCACCGCCCTCATGTGTACACAATTACAGATTTGATATGAAAAACTGTGGAAGCAGGCGCACTGTCTGAAAAATATTTTGCCACCTCTTTCAAAATTATGTTTCTGAAATAATATACCCACAGTTTGCCTTATTAAAATATTCGATAGTTCTGGCGGGGTTATAAAAACATTCAAACAGTATTTTAATTCCAAAAGCATCAAAAATACATCCGAAAATCTCATTCCCAAAGCTGTATATGGGTGTTTGATTTAGAAACACGATCTCGTCTTTATAAAGACAGGGATTCCACCAATAGGATCTGAACTGCTCATCCATTTCACTGGCAGTAATTGCATTATGTTTTATCCTCTTAATTGTATCATTGAAAAGCTTGAAATGCTCCATAAAATGATTATTAAGGACGGTCATCGCCGGAATACCTATATTGGCATTCAAATGGTTATCTATTCTTTTTGATATTACACCTTCGGCATTATTGCAGAACTTAATCGCCAACCCTTCACCAGTAAATCTAAATATGTAATCCTCCAATAAACTAAAGTTTTGGGTAAAAGAATCATAACTGCCAATAAGTTTCTGAATTTGCAGATGGTGCATCTCATGAAGAATAATGTATGGCAATTCTTCAATTGTACAGATATCTTCAATACCAAACAAGTCTAAATGCAATGCATTTTCATATACATATCCAAAGGAAGGTCCAAAACTTAGCGTTGATATAATACTTGCATCATTTATACCAACTTCAATGGGGAATGCAGCAGAGAGCTTGTGCTGTAGATTTTGAATATTTTCCTCACAAAGAATATGCTTTACTTTTTCATACCGATTGTAGTATTTTTGTGGATTGGATGCACAGTCCAGCCACAGATTATGCTTATCTCTCAATGCACTTTTTCGTTCAACGCTTAAATCAGGAATATCCTTAAAATTAACTTTTTTAAGGTTCGAAAAATAAAATATAAGTGGTTCCACAGAGGCCAGACCATATCTCCCCACTTCGAACTGATAATCTTCATGATCGAAAATTTTTCTCAACAAGCCCTTGTTTGCAGGGTCTGTATTCATTTTTGTTAAATATTCAAGCATTATGGGGATACTTGATATTCGTAGTTCCAATCTTTGATTCCTCCTTCTAATCGTCAGAATAACCCTGTCCCATTTGCGTTCCAGTATGCTTCCAACTCTTCTGTCACCCCATTATTACATTTTCTCCCAAAAATTTCACCCAAAAATTATTTTCGAAAGATTTCAAATGTGCCGCCATTCACTCCTCCGCTATTTCAAAAGTTCCTCAAGGCTGTTCTTTTTCTTGAATACAGTTTCTTCAATAATATTAAATTTTGACCAGATTCTATCCTCAAAATGATATACGATAAAATCGTTCTCCCCACAGTCCACCAGCGGTATCATTCCTCTTTCCTTAAATGGAACATGAAGATCCTTCTCTGCATCAACAATCTCGTCATACGAAAGAACCCTGCTGTCGTCATCAAGAAAAACTGGCTCCTGTGCATTTGAAACGATCTTTAGAATAATTTCCGGGAGATGGTCTGTATAAATAGATGCAACCCTGTCCGTCTTTTCCTTATCCGGTTTAACGCCTGCCAGACTGCTTAAATATTCTTTTCCTGTCATCACTCCACTCCTCCTAACATCCTATCAAGTTTACTGTACGGGCTATCCGTTGCATGAACTCCCTGTTTATCATAATGAACCTCAGCATTAAGTGGTGTAATGTTGCCCGCCTCATTCATACCCCCCATACCCAGCGGCCGGATATGGTGAGCATCATAATCGCTTCCCGCCTTCCGGATCAGTTTATCATTCGCTGAATATACATCATGCTCATACTTAGGCCAAGGCCTTCCATTCATCTCCTCCCACTCATGCTTAAGCCGCGCTTTATTATCAGAGAACTCCTCACGCATCTTTGCATTCTCTTCCGGTGTTCTCTTCTTAAGATCAGATACCTGGGACGGCTTGTCCGGAATGGTATCAGGACATTCTGATTTCTCCTTTAAGTCTCTGAAATAATCCTGCAATACCTTTTCCAAATCTTCTTCAGGATTATCCATCTCCCCGGTCTCCATTTCACCAAGTTCTTCGAAAAGGCTGTCAAAAAGACTTCTCGCATCCTCCGGTAATATATTTCCCTCCGGTTTAATTTCCTTGAACCCGTCAGATTCAGGATTTTTCATCTCGGCAATTTCCTGACCACTTGAAATCTCACCCATTAAAACACCCCTCCTTCCTTTTTATATATTTCAGCAAAACGGCAGAACAGATCATTATACTCCGGATTTCTCAATGTCAGTTCATATACAAGCAATGCCATAACAAGGTCAATCTGTCTCCTTGAGTAGCCTGTAATATCTGGTGACAGTTTATCTGCAACCGAGTGAACCCACATGGAGAGATCACTGCATCCTCTTGACTCATCCACCGCTTTATCCGCATTCAGGAAATCATAGATCAGGGTCCTCAGGGATTTTACGGCACTTTCTTTCTCTGCATTTATGTAATTGACAAAATCACACTTTACAGCCGTATTCAGTTTTGATTTCAGAATCGTATCCTTTAATTTCCGGGCATCTACTCTGTCACCTTTTCTGTATATTTCTTTCGTCATGATACAGTTAAGCAAAGAATCTGAAATCTCATCAATATCTGTTCCTTTGTGCTTTTTATTGTCTCTTTTCTGACCGTGAACAGTCTCTCCCTGAATCTTATATTCATCAATCCTGCACAGAACCGGTTCAAGCCAGTCACTTTGCGATATGGCGGCAACACCTTTCTCAAGTTGCGCCAGTTCTGCTATCTGATTTTCTGAAAGTCCGGCTGATTTGCCTGCCAATTCCCGATCCGAATAATCAGGAAGCCTCAATATGATCTTTGTGCCGGTATTGCGAATAACCGACATATCCAGCAATCCCGGCGCCTGATCAACAATGATAAACCCCTCACCATAGGTTCTCATTTCTGCAATTGCATTTGCAATCATCTCCACAGATTTTCCTCTTAAATTTGATCCTTCCGAAGTCTGCTCTACCGAAGTCTGCCTTAATAAATGATGCGCCTCCTCAAGTACTGTAATGTGCTTTAATCTGGAATTTCTCTCGCCGGCATCCATACGGTATTCCTGTAACTTTAAAGTAATTAATCCCATAATGAAAGCTTTGGTTTCACCGGATCCAATTCTGCTCAAGTCTATGATAACATTTTCATCAAATAACTGTGTATCCGGAATTGCATTCGCTTTAAAAATCTGACCGTTTATGCCGTTGGTCAGGGATTTCAGTCTTGTAACCAGAGCCCCTGTATAATCCCCCTTATTGTCATCGGAATATGCGCTTGCGTGAATCACATTTTTTATTTCACGCAGAACATCCTCAAATGTGGGAAATAATTCGCTGTCATACTTGTTTACAGAATTCTCCAAATCCCATCCGGCATATATATAAGCACGCTCTATCGCTTCTTTTAAGATGGCCGGCATTGCCGCGTACATCGGCCAGCAAACATTAAAGATTTCAACCAGGCGGTCCATATGTTCCAGAACATGGATCGTCTCTGCCGGAAAACAAAAGGGATTGATGGACAGCATCAGAGAATCCTTAATGTTTGGATTCGTACCATAGGTAACGACATCCTCCCTTTGTCCAAGAATCTCCTTATACTCTCCTTTTGCCGGTTCTATGACAAGAAAATGAAATTCCTCCCTCTCAGCCCCCAGTTCAGTCAGCAATTTATAGATAGTATTTGATTTTCCGCTTCCTGTACTGCCGGAAACAAAGGTATGCATGGTCAGCTTGTCCATATCAAGGAAAAGCTTTTGCGCAGGGGTCCCATACTCTATTATTTTACCGATACCGACTCCCTCTTTTCCGACAGAAATATTATGTCCAAATTCCACATGTTCGTTGACCACCAATCCGTTCACCGAATTTCTTGGAGCGTCAACAAACAGAGACACCTCTTTCCCGCTCATCACAGATCCGGCAGACACGGGTAAAAGCTGTACATGAATCTCATTTGTTTTATCTGTTTCCATACGAAACTGCTTGAAAAAAACCGGCTGCACCATATTGCTGAGATACTTTTTCATCATGGATACATGGTGTGGAGCATTCCTTTCTGACCATGTATTTACCGCAATATTTTCATTGGAAGAATCTTTTCCCTGCTTTACGCTCTTATATACATTCGCCGCCAGAATACTGTTTTCCTCAAGGGGCGAAATAAAGTAAGCTCCCACATTAAACAATCCGTAATCCCGACACTCATTGATACGGGAGATTTGTTTCTCCAGCATACTCAGCAGGTCAACGATTTCACGATTTGTGTATTCTATCTGTAGGTTTTTACCCGCGTTTTCTGTCTTTTGCGTTCCCTGGGATTTCTGTTCACTTTCTCCCTTACTTTGCCCCACGATTTCATTCAGTCCATAGTTTTCAGAGTATGTATCCGCATAACCGGATCCCCTGGCCCTGGAAAGGTTTCCTCCGACTGAACCGGAAACTGACTTGGAAATGCCATCTATAACGGAATCCTGCCAGGAGCTTGACTGTCCCTCAGTACGGCTTTTTAAGGGCACTCCGTTTACTCCGGACATAATTGCCGTGGCAAGAGGAATAGATGCGCCCTCGGTAAATATGATACTTCCGACACACGCGGCATTGATCACAAGCTTAATAATAGCTCCCATTGGTATGGGTATGGAAGTCGATGTTGATTCGGAGCCACCGTCAGCATGGCTTTCCTGATGACTGGTTCCGCTCTGCTTTCCCAGCTGCACATTGATTCCCGCAGCAACAGATTCAAATGTATTATCCGTATGAGCCAGCGCATATCCTTTTGTTTTTCCGAGACTTTCCGTAACGCTGGCAGATATTCCTTTGGTTACACTGGAAAGCACCGAATTTCCGCTGGATTCATTGTAACTCCATACACTGCGCGCAAAAGGAGATAATGTGGAAAAGATATTTTGATATCCCTCCAAAAGCGCGTCGCTGTCTGCGCGCGAAACAGGATCAATAATAAAAACTGCCGTATATACCTTCTTTCGCATTGTAGAAAGAAATCTGTCCATAGCGTGTCCCTTTACTTCATCCTTATCATTTCTCGTAACAGACAGTCCGGAAACAGTGGAAATAGTTCTTTTCCGATTCTTGAAAAAGGTATTGTCTATTATAGCCTGAAACTGTTCTCCGTCCACTTCCTCTAATTTAGATCCGGGAAAATAGGCTGTAAATGTATTCAGTAACAGCCGCCCACACAATTCCAGATCTCTGTCCGGCGCATTCACAATACCCATATAAAAATTTATTATACCCGTTGCCCTGGATTCGACAATTACAGCAAGACTATTGCCCAGGGAAGTGGCAGTCGAAAATACAGTGGACATTCGATCGTTTATATCGGCTTCTTTTTCCACCTCAATTTGTTTAATCTTAAAGATGCGGGAATTTTTTACCACATCGTTCCTCTCGAGAGATTCCGTCGGATTCATAATGCTATAGGTATCTAATTCACTGTAATAATTTTTGTAAATGTTTTCCCGTATGCTCTCTAATGCAAAATCAAGCTCCGCATAATCGCGGGCATCAAGAATCTCGCTCTGATCTGTTTTTTTCATCTCATCGGCCATATTTTATCTCCTATATTTATCCTTGATACTTTTCAAACGAGACTTCACAATTTTTATTTTAGAGCTTTCCAAATCTCCCGGGTTGTTAAGTAGTTGTTTGTATAATGTCACCATTTCCCTGATGTTTGCAAAATCTTCCGCAGTAAATCTTTTTTCATCACTTTTCTGTCGGAGTATTTTTTTCCCTTGTACTACCGGAATACCTACAAAATTGACATATGGAATAATCCTTGCCGCCGCTTCAATTGCCGATTCATCTTCTGAGTCAAAAAAACCTATCTTTCTAACAGACAATCTATACCGCCCATAATAAAATTCTGCCAGCGTATACTTCGCTCTGGCCACCCCATTTCTAATAAGTCCTCTCAACAACTCTATTCCCTTTGTTTCGTCAATATATTTTTCAACATATAAATGACGATATGCTAACCAATAGGTACAATCCTCATCCCCCAGTTCATATCCTTTCACATCATATTCATAACTTTTTTCATCATCCCTAAATTCTTCTTTCCCATAAATATACGAAAGATAAAAGCACGCCTGCCCACTTCCTCCTTCTGCGGCACATGAAAGCCAATAAATTCCCTGATTATAGTCATGGCCGGAATACTCATCCTTTAGATAGCACTTACCAAGATAATACTGTGCATAAGTATACCCCTTCTGTGCCGGCTCCTCCAATAATTTTACAGCCTTGAATATACTACCATCATCGTATTCCGCAGCTCCCATTAGCGCCTTAGCTCCTAAGTGACCGTTTTGAGCGGCCATTTCATAATACTCAGCAGCTTTATCAAAATCATTGTTGTCAGAATAATACCCTGCCAGGGAATACATAGAATCCACATTACCAAGCGAAACGCTCTTTTCATAATATCTTACTGCTTTTATATTATCTTTCAAGGGGCTGTCATTTTTATAATAACAATCTCCTAAATAGTCATAAAGTTCTCCACTGTCAGGCAGATCATTTAATGCAGAATTTAGGACAGCCTCTGCCATCTTATACTTACCTGATTTAAGATAGCAATATCCCAACTCTGTTTTACACTCTTCTGCCCCCACCTCAATCGCTCTTTTGAAATACTCTGCTGCCTTTTCAAACTCATATTTCACCATATAAGTCATTGCAACCGCACCAAGTAAATCTGGTTCTTCCGGATATTCCCCTGACAATGAACGACAGATTTCCGCAGCTTTCTCTATATCCTGCTGTGTCCCCGTTCCTTTCAGGTAATACCAGGCCAGCGCTGCCTGTCCACCGACATCTGTGTCCGGAACCTTCTTCATATTTTCAAAAGCTTTATAATCATCCTGCGGCACACCTTTTCCTTCTTCATAGCATCTGGCAAGATAATAATAACAATCGGGATCCACTCTGGAACCAGCTTCGTAAACTTTAAATGCACTTGTGTAGTCTCCCTTTTTTTCATATGCAAATCCAAATTCCTTATATCCGTCGTACTCAGCGTCAACACATATTTTTAAGTGTTTTATAGCCTTATCCAGATTTCTTTCCACTCCCTGGCCATAAAGCAGACACCGTCCGGCAATATAATGCGCTTCATATCCATATGCCTCCGGAGCATCACATCCTTTTAATGCATATTCATATGCTTCTTTGTCGTCTCCTTCCAATCCCCATCCATAATAATGACATTGAGCCAGCCTGCTGCTCGCTTCTAAAAAACCGTCTTTTTCGCACTCCAGGAACAATTCAACTGCCTGTGCATCATTCTCTTCCACTCCCTTTCCGAAAAGATATAACTGTGCCATCTCAAATTTAGCTTCCATCGATTTCCCAGAAACCTTTTGAAAGCCGCGAAATGCAGCAGTATAATTTTTTTTATCCAAGTCATCATATGCCTGCTCCAGGATTTGTTCCCGGCGATTCCCCCGCTCTTCTTCACTATCGCCCTGAAAAGAAACCTTTGCTGCACCGGAATCATGCTGTACGCCGCTTTTGCTTAATTCCTCCATAAAAATAGCTTCGTCGTTTTTATCTCCCTTGAATTCAAAGGACAGATTATCAATCCCGGTGTTTGTGGCTTTTTCTATCTCCTCCACAAAACCCACCCATTCAAAAGAATCGTCATCCGACGGCCTGAACCAACTGCGTATGGGAAGATCTGCAATAAAATCTGTCTTATCTTCATTAAATTTTTTCCCATCGATGCTGATAAAAAGATGCGTAAAATCAGAGCCTTTCATATACATTACCGTAACAGTCTTCATAACCGGCCTCCTTATCAATGTCTTGTACAATCAGATTACTTCTGGCAAAATCTTTATTCGAAAATGGGCTGCCTATAAAACCTCTACATCGTTACCCTGACTTCTAAGCCACATTTCAATGCCTTTACCAAAAACTTCCGCAGTAATAGTGTGAACACCATTATTCTCATCTATTATTTTAGCAGTGGGCAATCTGTCTAATACCGCATCTATATCTAATCCGGAATACTTGAAAGTGACCTTCCGCAGTTTCCCGCCATACATGAATTGAACACGTTTTCTAAACTCACCTTCTTCAAACCGACTGTTATACGGAATGTGGAACCTTTCCTCCGATACCTTCATCGATCTGATGCGGTCAATTCGATAAATTGTCGGGAAAGAATCATTCAGCACATCAAAGCCTTTTCGTACCTCCTGATCATCGATAAAAGCTGTCAGATAGAAATAATATTCTGAAAACATAATTGCAACCGGCTTTACCTTGCGGTGAACAGTTTCTTTATCCTTAAGCCTATAATAATCAATTTCGATATACCTGCTCTCCTGGATAGCCTGTCCCAAGTCCCACATCTGATCAATGAACTTTGTCTTATGCCTCGGCTCGACATAGTGGAACTCTTCGTTACTGATCAGATCTCTTATACGCTTCTGGTTTGCCTTCGGAATGCAACAAGTAACAAGTTTGTCAAGCATCCCTGCCATTTGATCTTTCGTGAACGCCCTGCTGTCAAGAAGGATCTTGCATAAAGCCAACACTTCGCTGTTCTTCAAACATATCTTGTAAGGTTCCTCCAAACGGTATCCCTTCGCCATCCTGTCATATACGATTGAATTGACAACGCCCGTGCGTTCTGAATCATTATCCAGATAATTTCTAATGTGGTCAATGTCACGCTGTATACTCCGCTCATTAACATTATACCTTGCCGCCTCTTCTGCCTTGTTCACAACATAACCTTCAGATAACTTGGTATAAATCTGTAAAACCCGGACTATCTGGTCGCCTTTCATATCTTCTCTCATACTGCCTCCCATGTCATAAGCACATTATAGCAAGCCAGAAGGACATATTATGTCACTCCCATTATATTTTTCATAATCTTTCACTAATTCCGATAAATACCTTTGGTAATCCGTTCATCCCCCTTATGAATACTTACTGCCATTAGTATTTTATTTGCAACTTGTACCACTGATTATATTGAAATAACCTCATTTTGTCAATTAGCTTACCCCATATAGATATTTCCTATTTTAATATATTATCACATAAAATAAACAGAGGGGTAATGACATGGATTATAAAAAATTAGGGAAACGAATACGTGAACAACGTAAAAAATTAAATCTTACACAGGCCGAACTTGCAGAGGCAATTGATATATCAGACACTTACATGGGTGCCATTGAGCGCGGTGAACGCAGCCTTACACTGGATACGCTGGTACGGCTTGTCAATAGGCTTGGCGTCACTGTGGATTACATGCTGGCTGATTCCGTGTCAGACAGCGACCCCAATATCCTGGCCCAATTCAGGCAGATCACGGACAACCAGCCTTTAGAGCGTAAACAGCTGGCTATAAAAGTGCTCCGCACTATCTTTTCTCATTTTGATGAGGAAGAAAACAGAGAGTCATTCTAACTTGACTTTTCCGTTCCGTAAATCCCTGATAGCCTCCACATCATCAAGAAGCCGTTTCACAGCCAGACTGACCAGTAAGTCAGCAGATAAACTATATTCCACAGAAAGCGTATGCAATCTGTCATACAACATGGGATCACTAAACTGAATCGTTATTATTTCCATATTGTTTCTATCCTTTCTTTTATTCCATGAGCCTTTTTCTATAAGCCGGCAATTACACTTTGGATACTGCTTCCTGCACTGGCAGCGTCCCGTCTCAGGGACTGTAAAATTCTCCCGTCCTGCCCAAAACATAACCTTCAAATAACTTGGTATAAATATGTAAATTGGCCTGTCTGCCCGCCTTTCATATTCCATACTTTCTATGTCATGAACACATTATAGCAAATCAGGAGAACATATTATGTCACTCTCGTTCTGTTTTTCACTTTTTTCGCTATGTCCAATCAAATACCTCGCGGCAGTCGCCAAATGTCTGCAGCCAGCCGCACCATCATCCATAAAAGCCCGGGGTGGTTTTGATGATGCACACAAACCGCAAGAACATGCGGTTTGGCGCACTGCTGTCCCGGTTTTTGTGCAAGGGAAGCACAAAAACACTTCGCGGTGCCGTAATGGTGCAGGGGCTTTCATAGTAAAACGCATACCAATATACACACCCGAAAAAAGAACTCCGGCGTTTATCGTCGGAGTTCTACTACAAAATCTTTTTATTACTTCTTTCTGTCATTCCAGACAGATGCCAGAATGTCTTTCAGGACAAGAAAGGCATCCAGCTCATTGTAGCCATATTTCTTTTTCAGGTCACACAGCAGCTTTTCCAGTTCTGTCCTATATTCCGCCGTGTCAACCTCCTTTTGGTAGCGGACAAGCACCGGATACTTTTTGCCCCATACTTTTGTCCAGTCAACCTTATCCGATACTTCCTGGCTGGTCTTGTCAATTACTTCCTGGATTTCTTTTATGCCGATATCAAATTCAACCAGTTCGTCCAGCGACAGTCCGTACAGAACGGCAAGTTTTTTTGACTGACAGATATCCGGCAGCGTCTCATCTGTCTCCCATTTTGAGACGGTCTGCCTGCTTATCCCCAGCTTTTCGGCAACCTCTTCCTGTGACATTCCTTTTTTCTTACGGGCGTGAAATAAACTATTTCCCAGACTCATATAATGTGACCTCCTTTTTTTAATGGTCCTCATTATAATATTTTGCCGGCGGGGATACTACCAGCCCAGGCATTCACTTCCGCACGTTTTATTAACATCCGGCATCGTATCCCGCTCCCTTTTGTGGTGATCCTTTTCCATAACAAAATTTGTGAGAGAAATCCCCTGCCTGATAACCTGCTGTTCCTTTACAACCCTGTATCCTCTGGAAAGAAAAAAGGGCTTCGCGGTAATGGATGCATGCACTGTTATGTTATCCCCAGCAACCTTCTGTTCCAGTTCATCACAAAGTGCAGTGGCAATTCCCCGGTTTTGATAATCTTTATGGACGTACAGCCGGTCAAAACAGCCTCCTTCGGCCATATCGGCAAACCCGACTATCCTGTCTTTCTCCACGGCAACCACTGTATCATGTTCAGCCAGTGTCCTGCCCCATCTTTCAAGATCGGCACTGCCCGCAGTCCATGCGTCCAGCTGCTCCTTCGTATAGTCTTTCGCATTCACAGCGTGGACCGTCTCACAAAACAATTCTGCCAGCGCCTTACAGTCTGCCGGCTCATATCTTCTGATGCACAGCATATTCTACCTCCCCGGAATTTACCCTCCGTGGATCAGGGGACCCACGGAGCATACTTCTTTCAGAACAGTTCATCCAGTAAAATATAGTATCGTATTTTCTCCCAGTCAGGCCGGATACCCAGTTCGCGGAATAAAAGTAAATCATCATATTCCTGGCAGGCACTATTTCCCCGGCTCTTGTATCTTCCGCCATAGTTATGTGATATGCTTCGGTAGCACAGCGCGATATCGCACCATTTATCTGCCATGCCCGCTCTGCCCAGGTCTATATATCCGCTCACCCTGCCATTTCGGCCAAATATATTGGGAAGGCAGAAGTCTCCATGGGATAGAACCAATTCCTCATCCGGCTTGTTTTCATAGAGCCATTGCAGCAGTGCCGCAGGATCCCGGAAGCCGTTCTCCCCAAATGTATCCGGTTCCACATTGTCCATGTCCACCAGACCGTTCTCTATGTTGCGGGCGGCCTGGGCAAGTTTGTGCGAAAGGCTCTGGTCGGAGGGGCAGTCCGAAATGTCCACACTCCACAGCCTTTTGAGGCCTTCTGCCAGCAGTCTGCATAAAACAGTCTGATTTTCCATGTATTCAGGCGCACAAGCCATTTGCCCCTCACATTTGCCCATGAGCAGATATGATCTGCCCCCGGATACCTCATGTGCATATATATGCGGAACCGGAAGTCTGTCCTGCAGATAGCGCAGCATGCCGTATTCGTTTTCTGACTCCGGATTCCAGTCCTGCACCTTTAGAATCTTATCTTTAAAAACCAGGACCGATGCTCCGGACATTCCGATATCATCTGTCTCATAATCTTCTCCCGGCATCAAATCACGTATGCTTTCAGGTAAAAACATTACATCCTCCCTTCCTGTCCGGCCGGGCCTGCCGGCCCGGATAATCAGATACAGCTCCATGATCATCCCCTGCGGATTTCGGTCAGGCGGATGATATCATCATACACGCCATCCTGATCTTCCAGGTCTATCATCAGCCATCTCTGCCCGTTTCCTTCTCTTGTCTGATGATAAATTTCCTGCAATTGAGGGGTACAGTCCGGCAGCATTGCCTCCACGGCATCCTTTTCCTTTTTTCCCACCACGACCATCACTGTAAAATAGCCTTCCCTGGGGTACAGGGTACACAGCGTTTTTCCGGCTTTTTTATACTTTATGTTCCAGCCGGGCTCCATGCTGCAGGAACTAAATTCTATTTTCTCCGTACACTGATACTTTTTCCTGATCTGTTCACAAAACTGTGCAAAAACCGGATTTCCCACATATTCGCCCACCTGCTCCAGCGTAGGACAGACACTTTTATCCTGCAAATTCACCATTTTTCCTCACTTTTTTCTGAATATTGTCCTCATTGTCCGATGGATGTTTTCCTATGGACATACATTCTTGCCTTCTCCGGTTCACCATCCCCCTGAACCATACACAGAAATTCCCATCCGTAACGTTCGTAAAACGAAGTATGATCCGTGACAAGATAAAGGGTATCCACTCCTTTTTCTTCCATATCCCGGCAGACAAAGTTCAGCAGCTTTCCCGCAATGCCCCGGCAGCGGTATTCTTCTTCCACATATACTGCGCACACATTGGGGGTAAGATCTTTCCGGTCATGAAAATCATTCTCAATTACCCCCAGTCCCCCCACAATCCGTCCTTCCACCATGGCCAGGTACCACTGGGGTATTTCTTTTTTATTCCGAATGCACATATCCATACTCTCTGCATAGGCTTCCAGGGGAATTCCCCATTTTTGGTGAAACCATTCCGCAGCCTCTTGTATCAGCCCGGCATTTTCCCTTAATTTTATAATATGAACCATTGCGCCTCCTACTCCTTTTCCGTTTTGCCGGCTTTTCCATCCCAGCATTACAACACACATTCCAGCTGGCAGTCGTATGGTTCGGCTTCCACATGCTTTTGTTGATATTCCCTGGCTTCCACACAGCCCATGGTTCTGTAAAAAGCCTGGCTTTCCACGGCGGAATGTGCGGATATATACAGTTTTTTTGCCCCCCTGCCCGCAGCCCACTCCTTTGCCGCAAGAAAAAGTTTCTTTCCGATGCCCCGTCCACGCATATCTTCCGACACATGGATACTTGACAAATCCAGGTAATCCCCTTCCCGTCCCATCAGATCAGGCTCAACGGACACAAATCCCTTCAGCCGGCCGGCCGCAAACGCGGCGTACACAAAACCCCCTGCCGAAACCGTATGTCTCAGGCAGTCCACCAGTATTTTGTAATCGGCTTCCGACCACTCGTCCACAAAGGGATCATCCCTGATTACCCATTTATCATTATCCCTTCTCCAACATTTCGTGACATTCTGATGACGGATAAAATCCCGGAACAATTCTCTGCAGATTTCATCCTCATTCAATTTCCTATATTGCTCCATCACAAGATCCCTCCCCGAATATTCCTGTCTGCCCGGAATGTGTCTGAAAATTCATTTCCGCCGTCTGTGCGCCCCATTTTGCAGTATATCCGTCCCTCATTCAGGGAATGCAGCAGCTACGTCTCCCTGGCCGGGGTCCCAGCTCCTGCAAACCGTGACACACAGCTGCCAGAATGCAATGATCAGACACGCTCCGGATGCTTCCAGACAAATTGTATAAACATACGGCCCACTCCAGTCCGTAAAACCATACCTCAGATACATTTTCATCTGTCCAAAGCCGGATAACGAAAAAGACTCTCCTCAGTATCGCTGAAAAAGAGTCCCTTCCATGTACCAACTATGCCGGCGACCGGACTTGAACCGGTACGGGATTTAACTCCCGATGGATTTTAAGTCCATTGCGTCTGCCTATTCCGCCACGCCGGCAGGCAATAAATTTACCGGAAAATGGATGGAGGTGGATTCGAACCACCGAAGCAATTTGCAGCAGATTTACAGTC
>OFGH01000466.1_pt1 | contig 36690 bp, 40 predicted proteins | sample 1521721 | NCBI WGS metagenome assembly OFGH01 (sample SAMEA3504132, study PRJEB24116) | mouse gut metagenome | biome: mouse gut; feature: mouse-associated habitat; material: faeces | place: Denmark | collected 2011
TGACCTTCGAGCCGGAGGAATCGGAGAGATGGTACGAGGCCCTGAAGGAGTATATTCAGCACATGGACCGCCGGGACAGCGACTACCAGAGGGTGCTGGGCTTGCAGTCCTATCTGGAGATCGGACTGCCCCACCGGGGAACGGGCGGGTTGGCAAAGAAAATCCCCGCTGTCGCCAAGCTGTTGACCGCCAAAACAGTGGCCCTCCCGGAAATGAGCGTGACCAGCAACCTGCCCAGTCTTTTGCGGGGCGGGAAAGACTTTTCCGAGTGGGTTCCCAAGGACCGGCGGCTCTATAACACCATCCGCATCCCGGTGGAAATGGTTTTGGGGCGGTACGGCGTCGGCCTGGGCGATATTGCCCTGACCGAGAGCCTGCTGGAAAAGGGCGAGGACGTGTCGGGCCGATTCCTGGCCCTGACCGCCCTACAGGAGGAGCTGCGGGCCAAGGGCACGCCGGAAATGGAGTTTGTCCTGACCGCTCTGCTGGTGCGAACGCTGCTGACCACTGGAAGCGTCGGCAAGGCCAGAGATTTGCTGCTCCAGTTCCGCGGGTCGGTAGCGGAGCGGGGAGTTACCCGGCTGCTGCCCAATATCGACGCCATGCGCTGCCGCCTGAGTCTGCTGGATGAAAGCACCTTTGCCGCCGTCTGGTATGCGGAGCTGGCGCCTAACGAGGCGACCTTTTTCGGGATGGAGCGTTACCGCTACCTCACCAAGGCCCGCTGCTACATCAAGCATCGGGAATACCATGTGGCGCTGCTGCTGTTGGGGCGGATGCTGGATTACAGCCAGCGATATAGCCGCCCTCTGGATATGCTGGAAAATCTGCCTCGCAAAAGACGTATGCCGGAACGAGACGGAGGGGTGCGTTGCAAAGAGCGGCGCACCCCTTTTTCCAAATCTGCATAGAAAGGAATCGCGTGAATCAACCATGGATCAGGAAAACATTCGGATCATTGTACCGCATGTATTTGTCCAAAAGCTGCAAGCGGCATTCGCGTCCTGTGCCTTCGTTTTTATCAGCGCCCACACCGGATGGGGAAAGACCTCTGTGGTGGAGGCGCTGCTGGCTGACCGGCCCCATACCTATGTGAGCCTTTGGGAGCGGGACGCGCTAAAACGGGCCGGAGAGGATACGACAGGTCTCATCGTGCTGGACGATTTCCATGGGATATACGACTACGAGGATGGGGAGGCCGCCGTACTGTCCCTGCTGCGCGCCCTGCCGCCGGATACCCGCTGCATCCTCCTCTCCCGTGCGGATTTCCCGGAGTGGCTGCTGCCCTTTATTGAAACCATGCAGATGGAACCTATGCAGTACCCTGTCCTGGCGCTGGACAAGCAGGAGATTCAGCAGCTGCTGGAGGCTTACGAGTTTTCTGTGCCACCTCCGGAGGAATTGGCGCAGATCCGGGACCTGACCCAGGGAAATCCCACCCTCGTCCTTGCGCTGGGCGATTACGCCTCCGGAGGGCAGCCCTTCTCCCAGGAGGTGATTACCCAGGCCCGGGAACTGTTTTTCCCGTTTTTAGACCGCCACCTGTTTCGGTTTTGGGACCCTATGGAAACGCGCCTTCTGCTGCTGGCCTCCTACTTTGACAGTTTTACGATAGAGATGGCCCGCGTCCTGACCGGGAATCCGGACGTGGAGGCCGTAGTTGAGCGGCTGCGGCAGACCGGCAGCTTCCTCTCCCGCGAGGAGGGCGTCTACCGCTTCCGGCTCCCGCTTATGCGCGCCTATCTCCAGCAGAAGGCGGCCATGATTTATCGGAATGAGGCGGACCTCCGCGGCGTCTACGACGTGCTGAGCCTGTGCTGCCAGCTCAGCGGCGACTATGACGGGGCTGTCTCATACAGCGTCCAGGCGAAAAACCGCATTCGCACAGCGGAGCTTCTGACCGCGTATATCCGAAGCAACCCCAGGGACGGCATCCGGGCGATGAAGAACGTCTGGCAGGAGATCGAGGAGTATGACAGGGATACGATCCCTGAACTGCTGTGCGGCATGAGCATGGTCTGCTCCATGGAGGGCTGGGCCGATGAGTCCGAGGACTTGCTGGCGCGTCTGGAGCGCATGGGGGCGAATATTTACACCGGGGGCAAGACATCGCGGACCGCCAGACGCTTTGCCGCCTATCTCCACCTGCATCTGCCCCACCGGACCAACGACCAGCGCGGGGCGGCTCTGCCGGGGATCATGGAGGATCAGGAGCATGGCGCGTTCCGCCTCCCGGCTTTCTCCATCACAGACGATCAGCCCAGCGTCCTCCGGGGCCTCTGGGATCTGAGCGATTGGCCAGTGGAGGAGCAGCCGGCCTGCCGCCGGCTGATGGAGCAGCAGTATGGAAAGCTCGCCTCCGACATCCTCTGCCTGATCCAGGCGGAGCGGGTCTATGAAAGGGGCGACTATCCGTGGGAGCGGGTGATGGATGTCGGGTCGGTGCAGCTAAACGCGTCGTATGGGAGCCAGATGCCCCTTGAGTTTGCCGCAGTTGCGCTGGCCGCCCGGCTGGTATGTACGCAGCAGGATCTTCCCCTGGCGGAAAGCATCACCACTGCGATCCAGAGCCGCATCCGGGAAAACGGCCATACCGCCCTCATACCCTGCGCCGACGCCCTGGTGTGCCGGGTATCCCTGCTGGGGGACGGCGCCTACGCGGATACCTGGTATCATCAGCAGACGCCGGAGAGCGTAAAGCCCTCTGTCCAAAACCGCTATCCCTGCCTGACCATGGCGCGCTGCTGTATTCGCCGCCAGGAGTACCAGCGGGCAGACACCCTGCTGGAGTGGCTGACCGGCCCGCTGAAAAGCGAGGGCCGCGTGCTGGATGTGATCGAATCCCTGCTCCTCTCAGCTGTGTGCCGGCGGCGCATGGGAATCGGAGAGGACACCTGGCGGCCGCTTTTGGCCGAGGCGATGGAGCTTGCCCAGCCTTACGGCTATACCGCGCTGTTTGCGGAGCTGGGTGCCGCGCTCTTGCCGCTGCTCAATGAGATCTCCTGGCCGGAGCAGCAGGAGTTCCTGACCCGGCTGCGGCGGGACACGCAGCAACAGGCCCAGCGGTATCCCGGCTACCTCGCCCCCTTCAACGAGGGCTCCGCCCACAGCCCGTCGTTTCCCGCGGACCTTCTGGACGAGCAGGAAAAGGCGCTTTTCCGCGGTATCTGTGCGCGGCAGACCAACGAACAGATTCGGAAATCCCTTGGGATCTCCGGCCACCAGCTGACCCGGCTGACGAACAGTTTGTATGCCAAACTGGGCGTCAAATCCCGAAAACAGATTCGGGAAATGGGAGTGATCCTGATAGACGAAGACGACAATTCATAACAGGCTGGCTTCAACGGCGCCCTCCTGTCTTTGAAAACACACAGACCACAAAGGGAGGGAACCGATTTGAAAGATATTCTGATCATATTGTCACGAAAAGACCAGCCGGAATTGGTGTGCGCGGTACTGGCGCACCATGGCATCACCGCGACGCTTGCTGAGGATGTGCAAAACGCCGTCCTCAGCATGGAGTCGCACATCAACGCCTTTTTGCTGTTGGACCTGGATCTTGAGGGCGCGGATTCCTTTTTAGAGCTTGTGGTAAACAGCTTTCGTGATCCGCCGCCCTACCTTTTGGCCGCAGACGCTTTTCCCGACAGCGCGGCCCGGGTAAAAGCCCTGAATCTGGGGGCTGACGCCTGTTTGGAAAAGCCTGTTGACGCAGAGGAGGTTCTTGCCGTCATCAACGCGGCGCTGCGTCGGGCGGAGCGGCTGGCGCAGATGGAAGGGCCGTTTCCCTCCGCGCCGCAGATCCGGCATGGGGAGTTGTCTATTGACCTGCTGCGGCACACTGTCACCATGCGGGATGAGCCGGTTTCGCTTACTGTAAAGGAATTTGATATTCTTCATTTTCTGGCCAGCTATCCCGGCATCGTATTTACCAAGTCGCAGATCTATGAGCGGGTATGGCAGGAGGATTTCACTCTGGCCTCAACAAGCGTGTCGGATCACATCTCCTCCCTGCGCCAGAAATTAGGACTGAACGCCAGGGACGGGCGCTATATTCAAACGGTTTTCGGCGTGGGGTACCGGTTCGTTGCGGAGCCGTCTGGCAGTTAGCCGCAAAACGGCGGCAAAGCCGCTTTTCTTTTTGGCGGTATATGCGGATTTTGTCGATTCCTGCTGATAAATTCCTAAAAATCTCCTAAACTTCTCCAGAAGAAATCCTAAAATACCCGCTATAATGACAAGTATCGGGATGTCACATACATGCAGGTACAACAGGCCGTCTATACTGGAGGAATTACAAGTGAATCGAGACTTTCCGCCCCTGTGCTTCAAAAATAGGTATACTTTGACCGCCGCAGTTTTTCAAAGAACTGCGGCGGTTTTTTATTCGACAAAATTCGAGCATTACCGCATATGCGCTGAAAGAGCGCCGCCCTGCAACCCAATTTTCTGTGCAACATGATCTGGTAGGCTATAACTTTTGCAAGGGGAGTGAACCAAGCAGACACACTATAACCGATCTGCAAATATAATCAATCGAGGAAACACACTATGTTCAAAACAAAGGAAGATGTGATCGCGCTGCTGAAAACATACCCGCAGCTCAAGAAGAAGATCAATCTGCTGGAATATGAGCGGCAGCACCCCGCACAGGTATCCAGCCAGGAGGTTATCAGCGGTTTGGCGCTGGCGCACCCAATCAGCGAAGGGTCGGGCGCCGCCGGACACATCTCCAACAAAACCATGCAGATCGCGCTGAATTTTCAGGAGGAAACCGACCGCCTGAACTACGCTACGGTCATGGAGATTGATCAGGAGCTGGCCATACTGCGGAGCCGCATTGAGAAGCTGGAGTTTTATGTGGCCCAGCTGGATAAAAGGCAGGCGGAAGTCATACGGAAATATTACTTTGAGGAAAAGACCTGGCCGGAACTGCAAAAGGAGATGCACGCGTCCTCCCGCACACTGGTCAAGCGCCGGGACGACGGCCTTACGGCTCTTATGGCCATGGGGCAGTACATGGAGGGCGTCATGAAGGAGCAGGTACGGATATAAAAGCGTGCGCCGGAACGGAAAAATTGCGCGAAACACAAAAAGGCATGGCCCGCGGGCCATGCCTTTTCATCTGGGTACCGGCTTCATTCCCTGCGTCTTTACGCGCCAACGGCCTTCTCTGCGGGTACCGCGTGCGTATATAGATACTGAGGGGCAATGTCTATTTCCCCATCGGCCCATACTGCCACGCCATAATCTATATAGACGCTGCGAAAAAGAGCGCGGTCGGCCAGCGGCGCAAAAGCCGGCTGGGTCAAAAGTGGTGCAAAATCAAAGATTTTTACCTCTCCTGTGCTGAAACGAATCCATAGCTTATAGTCATCCAGCGGACGAATACCGCTTATTTTAATAACCGGCGTCTGCTCTCCCGTATAGGCGATCCCATCCACAACATACATCGAAAGTCCCTCCTCAGCTTACCGTAAAGGTTCGATCTTTCCAAAAGGCTCGTGCCGAACCGTTTTATTCCACGCAAGGTATCATTCATACTATTGAAAAATTGTATCAGAATACTCGCTTTCATACAACCTGTTTGAGAGCTGTTCTTCTGTATGTTCTTCCCTTTTGCGCTGCATACAAGAAAGGGCATGTTGCAGAATAAAAAACCGCAGCACGTCCCGGTCTTCTCTGTCTGTGGGCAACTATTCGGTCAAAGTGTGTTCGGCTATGTCGTGATTTGAGCTCTGACATTCCGGGTTGTCAAAAGGTTTTCAGGAATACAGCCCAAAATAGGGGGATTGGGAGACCTGATGTCATCCGTCCTGGTGATCAATCAGCCAACGGAGCAAATCCTCATACGTCTTTTCTCCGGCGGCCACCGCCAGAACGATGCCGGAAAGTTCCTCCTGCGTGTAGACCGGCTCAGAACCGTTGATTGTCAGAAAAACCAACATGGCATGAGCGCCGATACGCTTGTTTCCATCCAAAAAGGGATGATTTTTAACCAAGCCATAGCAAAGCCGGGCCGCCTTCTGCGGGAGAGAAGGATACGCTTCGACCTCTCCAAAGCTCTGGAAAGGTGCGTTGAGCGCAGATTCCAACAGCCCTTCCTCCCGCAATCCGGGCAGGCCGCCGGTCTGTGACAGGAGCTGTTCATGCAGCAAAAGAATCTGCCGTTTACTCAGCCGTTTCACTGTGCCAGGACCTCATAAGCCTCCCGGTTCTGGAGCAGCAGACGCTCTGAGATTTGCAGCACATCCTCATCTTCGGCTTCCTGTAATTTTTCTACCTGACTGAACTCAATAACCAGATAACGGGGCACATTATTTTTTAAGATGACGGCGGAACCTTTCTCATCCACCAAGCGGGCCACTTTGGAAAAATTCTGATTGGCCTCCGTAATGGATACCAATGTGCTGGTGCTGACTTTCATATTGGCACACTCCCTTCTGCTTTTATTATACAGCATTATTAGGAGAAATACAACCTATAAAAAGAGGTGCATTCCGCCTGTGTGTTTTCGCTGTTCCGCAAGATTACCACTTGGCCGTCTGCCCGGCTACGGCATACCGGTTTTGCTTAATTTTTCCCACATCCATTTTAAGCAAAAAAAGGAAATCTGACTACCTCCTGGTGGCCAGATCTCCTTTTTTATTTTGCAACGCGCCCTTCAAAAAACGCTTTTGGGGCTTTCATTTGGATTTATGCAGCCCGCGCGTTTAACAGATTTTCCGCGATTTTCTCCTGGGTCAGTTCACTGGTACGAAGGATCTCCGTACAAAACGGCTCCAGGCTGAAAGAAAATCCAGCGGCGGCTCGATCCAGCAGCACACCTGTAATGGAAAACCCGCGCCGGGCCTGTTCCTCCTTCAGGTGGTTCAGGAAATCCCCCGGCAGCGCGCAGGCGCCGTCTGTGACGAATACCATATCGGCGTTTTCAAAGCCCTCCTCTTCCATCAGCCGTAGGGCCTCCTGAAGCGGCGTTTTGTAATCGGTTTTGCCGTCCAGAAAGGTCTCTGCGGCTTTCAGCACATCCTCCCGGTCAAACTCTCCCGGGAGAAAAAGGTCAGTCTGAAAACGCCCGATACTGGAGAAGTGGATCATGGCAAAACGCCTTTTCCCCTGAATGGCAATATCCAGCAGGGCCAGCGACACCGCCTTGCACCATGGGGCCGCGGCCTTGGCGGAACCAGATTCGTCCAGCATACAGATGATGTCGCCGCTGCCCTTGCAGACCGGCTCCCGGCGCTGGTACTGTTTCAGCCCCTTGCGCTGGAGCTTCCGCAAAAAGAGCGGCAGGGTCTCCGGCGCGGCCAACATCGCAAACTCCGAGCCAAGCGCCCGGTTGATGTCGCCGCCCAGCTCCACGCTGTACTTTTCGCCCCGGCCATAGGCATAGCCGCTTTTGCGCTTGGCCTGGATCATCTCTTTCAACCGCCCAAGATAACGGGCAGTCTCCATCAGGACCTTGCTCCGGCATACCCGTTTCATCAGTTCCCGGTCGGCATCCATCTTTTTGGGATCGCCGCTGTCCGGGCCGTCGCCCCAGGCCATGAGCGCGGAAGCGGTACTTTCCGCTTTTTGTGCCGCCGCCTTTCCCGCCTGAGCAATGAGGGCGGCGATGCCGTCCTTGTTTTTGAGCGCGTTGTTTTGTACCATGCGCCCTACAGCCTCGGCCTGATTGACCTGGCTCTGTGCGCGGTTGGCGGCGCTTAACGCCTGCTTCTCCAACTGAGGGTCCGGCCCGGACCGATCCAGCTGCTCTAAAAGCTGCCGCAGCTGCTCCATGCTTTTATCCCGCTTTTGTTCCAGACGCTCCAGCGTGTCCAGCGCCTTTTTCTCACCGCCGGCTTGCTCCATGAGGGAGTCCAGATTTTCGGCAACCTGCGAGATAAACTCGCCGGCGGCCTCATAAGCCGGGAGCTGCCGTCCCTCGCAGGCGGCTTTGATGGCGGGATAGTCCTCGCCGCACATCACTTCCTCCAGGATGGGACTGTTAAAGCGCTTTGCCGTCTCCGACAGAGTATCCGGTTCGTTTTTCTTAACGTTTAGGGAGTAGAAGCTCTGGTAAATATCCCGGCTGAGGGCCGGAAAGGTGGAGAGCTTTTCCACACCGGAGGATTCCAGCGCGTCCAGTCCGGGGTCGTCCCGGCGCAGGTCCTGATACACCATATCCTCCAGCCGGGTGGACTTTAGCACTCTATGCTGTCCGGCGCCCGGGCGGAGTGTTCTTGCCGCCGCTGCCAAAGGGGACTGCATCACGTCGGCCAGACTTTGAAAGTAAGTACGCATTGTTTTTCTTTCCTTTCATTTTGCGGGCAAAGCGGTTACTTCATGACCCGCGCAAGTTCGCCCCGGAACCTCTCGGCGGCGGCCCGGATCTTCCGCAGCTCCCGCTCCTCTGTTTTGGAGCGCAGGCCGTCATCCTCCAGCGCCGCCAGCTCGCACGCCTGAGAAAAGGCGGCGATTACCGAGATCATGTTTTTGCACTGTGCTTTCATATACCGGTTTTCCATTTTAAACCTCCCATCTGGATAAAATCATTTTTGCTTTTCAGTCTGTCATTGTCCTGTCCGCGGACAGAGCGATACGGCGGGGAGAAGCGGACCGCGCCGCTTCCCCCGCACATTCTCCGGCCTTTAGAAATCCGGCGCAAAATCTCCGGGCACACCGCCGGGCATAGCGTCCTGATATTCTCCATTTGGCTCAAAGTCCATATTGGAATAGTCATACGCATCTCCGGCCTGGGTCCCATCGCTGCTGGAATTGGGCTTGCTGTCGCCAAAATAGGCGTTGTCCGCCACCAGCTCCGTAGCCTCGCGCTTATTGCCGTTTTGATCGGTCCAGGGCCGCTTCTGCATCCGGCCAGCCACCACGATCACGCGGCCCTTGGTGAAATACTTGCAGATGAACTCCGCTGTGCCGCGCCACGCGACCACATCAAAGAAATCCGTTCCCTTCTCCTCGCCCTTTCCATAGTCCCGGTCCACCGCAATGCGGATGGAGCAGACGGAAACCTGGCTTTGGGTTTTCCGCAGTTCGGGATCGGCGCACAGCCGCCCCATCATAACAGCTTGGTTCAACATAAGATCGTCCTCCTTTTTTCATAGACGCCGTTATTCGGCGTCATTTTCGGTTCCTTCGTCATCGTCATTTTTGGGCTTCCAATGATAATCACACTTGGGGTTTTCATATCGCCCATTCCACATGACCGATCCGCACTCGGGGCAGATCTCCGCATGGTACGGGCCTCCGCCGATGTAACTCATAACTCCCTCCTATACAGCGGGTTTGATCTCCAAAGCCTTCCTGCCAATATGGACGGCAATGGGATTCCAAAACGGGTCCAGAAAAGACTTCTCCAGCCGCTCCATATTCTGACAGCGCAGGCTGCTCTTGGTGAGCTTCCAGCACCACTCTGTATACTCGGTCACTGGAATCTCCTTTTTCATTTCGCCAAGGGCAAAGGTGATGGTTTTCCGCTCATTGTCCATACGAAAGAAAATGTCATAGTAGGGATTGGATTTGTCCTGAACGTGCGTATAGGTATCGGCCTCCGGCGTTGCCGGAAACCGCTGGGATCTGTTGATGCTGTCCTTCCAGACGTACAGCCTGGACGTCAGCAGCAAATGATCGTCAAATCCCGGAATTGCGGGAAATACCTGAAACGCGGAGCGTTCGATCTGTTCCAATACCTGCGCTCTGGAAAAATGCTGGGAGCGATGTAAGCACAGGTCCTTCAGGAAGTCCTCATGCTCATTGACCGCAATGCCCACCAAAAACATGGCGTCCTCCGGCGTGTTCTCCACCGCGGCCAAAAGCCGGCCGCGCGTAACCGGAACTTCCGGCTTCTTTTTTGACATAGGCTCCTCCTATTCTTTCGGAGCATCTTCCGGTACTGCATCTTTGCTGTAGCAATAGAGGTATACCTGATACCAGCCCATGAGGGGCGTACAGCGGAGCATATAGCGGAAGAGTCCGCTCTCAATGCGAAAACCGTAGCAGCGCTCTCTCTGCCCGGGAATCCGGCAGTTTTCGTATTGCCGGCAAAAACAGTCCATGGATGCGAGGTCCTTCAGCGGAGAATGATCCGCTTTGAGCCAATCCACCACGCGCTGAATATCCTGCTTGAACGGTTCCCGGTTTAACGCCTGGTCCCAGTAGTGGGGCCACCAGGACGTGTGCAGTCTGCCGTCAAAATCGCCCCGCATATGGCCGATGCATCCTCTGGCTTTGTCCTCCGCTTTATCCAGCGAACTGAAAAACAGCGGCGCTTCCTCCGGCTTCATGGGAAACAGCTCGATCACCGCTCCATCCATATTAACAACTCCCTTCTGTTTTTGTGGGGAGACTACGCCCGTCATATCAGTTGGCGGTACAGCCTCTCACGGATAGAGGAAAGAGTGCAGTCAACACACCCCATGTACTGGATCTCATCGCGGTCCATAAAGGGCTTTGCTCCGCACTGCACCGCAAGCTCGTCATATGCCCGCATCATGGCGAAGTGGTCGCCATCGGCGGGACGTTCCCTGGCCTCGCCGGAAATGAAACGGTATTGTTCAACGCGAATTCGTCTCCACTCATTGCCGGTAAACAAAGTCTTTGCGTAGGCGGGATCGCGCCTCATTTTGTCGTAAACGTCAAACTCATCCAGAAAACCACCTTCATACCGTACAAAAGGCGGCGCATTCAAGCTGTTAAGCGTGATGATCACCTTGCTGAATATAAAACTCATGTCCTCACCTCAGATGTTTCAAATTGATACCATCGTCTCCACACTTCCTGGGCCGCTCCCGGCTCAAACTCCACCAGATAGTCACTGCTCCAGCAGTTCAGGTGATGTTCGTAATCAGCCGCGTATCCTCGCTTGCAAATCAATACAAAGTTGTCGAGAAGGCGCCCTTCCAGCCCGTTTCGTAAACGTAATATTGAGCCGACGGCAGTTGGAATGATGGGGAGTAGCGCAGTTTTTTACAGCGCTTTGGATATATTTTCTTTGCTGACGCGCAGGGAAGTAAACAGCGCCGGAATACCACGAAATTTGACTTCCTCATAACGCAAACTTTCCGCCGACCGCGCACGCATGAAAATCTCCTTTCTATCAGGCCGCCATGGCGGTATCTTCTGGCTGGAACATGAGGATACGGCATCGGGCATCCTCCATTTCCGTCTTCACGTCCGCACAGTCGATCCCGCAGATGCAGGCGATTTCCTGATCCCCGTAGCCGTCGGCCCGGAGGGAGGCAATGCGGCGCTGGGCCGGCGTAATCTTACGAAGCAGCTGCTGGAAATCAATCACGTTTTCCAGCGACTCCGTAACGGTATCCCGAAGCTCGCCAAAGTCCTGCTCTTCATCGAACGGGCAGACCTCAGCCTTGCGTTTGGCCCGGTTCCAATATTCCTTGGAGTGGTGGACGTCGCAGCTCATAGCCCGGCACGCGATGGTGGAAAACTTGTACTGCCGCAACTCCGGGCGGGCCAGATATTTCCGTACCGCGCGGAGGTAGCCAAACACAGCAATGTCGTAAAACTCATCCATGGGTAGCCTGTTAAAACGCAGGTAGCGTAAAAGCACGTCATGGCGTATCTCCGCAAAAGCGGATTCCTCCGATGTCAACGGCAGCGTATAATCCAACATTTTTATAAACCTCCTAATCGTTTTTATTGTTGTCAGCCTGCTTTCAGGTCGTGAAGCTCGGACAGCGGCACATAGGAAAAGTGAATGGCCTCGCAAGCTGCTTGGCTCTTCTTCTCCATCTGATTGAGGCAGTCCTGGATTTTCTGCCGTTCCCCGTCATTCTGCGCTGCGGCGTTCATTTGGGCGATCTGTTCATAAAGCCGCAGGTATTCGTCCCGCAGCTTCCCGATCCGGCGGGCGGCGGGCGCGTCTACGGACTGATTGAAGTCCTCATAGCTCTCCAGGGCGGAGGCGAGGATACCGTCCAGACGGTCCTTCAGGGGGTCGTTGCACATTCGTTCCAACGTGCCCTGGATCACAGCCCGCTCCTCCGGCGCCGTCCACAGGTAATGACGCAGGATGGTGAGGTCGGAGGACTCTACCGTATCCCGTCCCTCCAGCCACGCTTTGGCCTGAGCGATGGGCGCGTAACTGAAATACTTGCGGTCCGAGATATGGATGCCTTTACCGCGCAACTCGCACAGTACGTCGTCCATCAGCTCGTTTACACTGTCAGGAACGATAACGCCGGCCACGTCCCGCTGCATTTCTTCCAGTTCGTCCAGCGTAACCAGCGCCGTTGGCAGGGGCTTTAATTTCCCCTGCCGGGCCTGCTTGCCTTTCAGGACCGACAAGCGGGCGGCCCGGTCTTCGACATACTCCGTCACCACCTTCAGCTCAAACCGGTCATAGAGCGGCTTGAGGATCTTCTCCTCCGGGTTTGAGAAATTGGGAATCTCATTGGACGCGGAGAAAAAGGAGATGGTGGGGATGTCGATGGTTGTGCCCTCGTTGGTGTAGCGGCGCTCGTTGAGGGCGGTGAGAAGGGCGTTCAGAATCCCGTCCGACGCCTTGAAGATCTCATCCAAAAAGCAGATGTGACTGTCGGGGATCTTGCCCCGGATAATCGTCCGGGGTGCGCCGCTGTGGAGGGCGGAGAGGGCCTTTCGGTACTGCTCCATTTCCACTACCAGCTCGCGGGTATCCTTGCGGTCTGCAAGGCAGGCATCCAGCTGCCGCTGCATATCCTGATAGCGGGAATCCCTCGACAGCACCTCGTCCGGCACGCCGCCGGGGATCAGGCTGGAGAGGTCCAGACGGCCAAACAGAGCCTCTTCATCGGTCTGCTTGCTCATAAGCCGCTCAAACTGTCTCGCGCCGGTAATGCCCTCGCGGAACAGGTTGACGGCGTAGCTCTTGGCCTGCCCGGTATCGCCCAAGATAAAAACGTTTTTGCGCGTCAGCAGGGCAATGGCGATGACCTCAATCAGATCATCCCGTTCGGCCACCTGCGCCCGGACTTCCTCCATCCGGGCGCGCATTTTGGCGTTCAAAGTCTGGTTCATTGAAAAATCCTTCCTTTCCATGTTTTACTGTGTCGTATTCCTTTCCGTATCGCGGCCTCATCGTCCATCGGCAGCCTTCCAGCAGAGGTCCAGAATGACTCCGGCAGGAAGCCGTCTGAATTTCTCCCGCTTATCCGGCGGCAGGACCTCATACACCTGACAGACGACATTGGCTGTAACAGCGTCCAGCCATATCCAGCCATCTTCGTACTCAAAAGCCTTGCATATCTCATACTGCCCCGGCAGCTTTTCGCAGGGGCGGATCATATGCAGTCCCTTGTCCCGCACCGTCTCGCAGCACTCCAAAAACGTTTTTGTCATGCAGAAAACCCCATTTCTTCCCGCAGGACAGTAAAACCGCTTTCGCCGTTGGGTGAAAAGCTGCCCTGATAATAGCCTCCATGATAAAAATGGCTTTGCAGGTCCCCTCTATCCACGCCAAGCCTTATCAGGCGCAGGTGCAGCAGCGGGAAATCATAGGAGGCTTTTAGAAATACATTTTCCGGCGCGCCCCCAAGGGTATAAAAGCGGTAGTGCCGCTTCCCCAAAAGCCGCTTTACCTGCATATTGACCAGATCATCAGGTACATCCCAAAAATCACTGCACCACAGATGCCCCGCCGTTTCATAGCCCCGGCGCTGAATAGCCTCCGGCACCGGGAACAGCGCGTGCAGGGAGTAATGCGGCGCGCCGTCTGAAACGCGGTCTGCCCACGAGGGGCCGTTTCCACTGCGGAACAGCTTGTCAAAGGTGTTGAGACTGGCGGTGTCGCCTGTTACCTGAAGCAGGCACTCCACATATCCCTCCATCAAACCTCACCGCCTTCCGGCAGCGGGATCTTTTCGGAGAGCAGAGGGGCGCTTTCATTCTTTTCCTGTTCAAGCTGCCGCTGGTACTCCCGTTCCAGCGCCTTTTCCGGCGTATAGCGGTGGAGATTTCCATTGACATACTTGTTCTCATAGTGCAGCAGCACGCCGCACAGCTCGCCCATGATTTTGGCGGCCTCCGCATCCCGTCTCAGGGTTTTCAGCGTGCCCACATGGAGCTTGGACCTGCCGGATTCATCAAACTTCCCCATCAGGTAGCAGTCGATGAAAATGCCCTCGCAGCCGTAATTGATACAGGGCTGGAAGTCAAACTCATACGCGGTCAGCTTTACCTTCTCGCGGATGCTCTCCTCGTGCTCGCAGGGCAGGATATAAGCCAGAATGGCCTTGGCTTTTCCAAACTCGCCGGCTTCCTTTGCCATGCGGATCACGCTGCTGAACAGACTCCCGCCGGTATCCCGCAGAACCTCGGTGTGCTTTTGCGGCGGAAAAGTCTTTTCCAGCCAGAGCCTGGCCGCCTCCCGGTCGTAGTCATGGAACAGCTCCAAAAACTTCGCGTTGCGCCGGAACTGAGACGTCTTATCCCGGCGGCAGTAAAACGCGCTGCGTTCTTCGCAGGGGCCATGGCAGCCGATGTGCTCCAGGATCGCATCATAGGGATGGGCACTCCACATGGCATCATAGATGGCCTGGAACAGCGCGTCCCCGGAAAGGCCCTCCGGGAGCGGGATCATTTCATTCAGATCCCCGTAGCAATCCTTACAGCGCCCCTTCAGGTGGATGGAGCGGCATTCGCTGAGTTTTGAGTACACCAGCTCCCAGCCGTCGGGGACAAAGTGCGTGTTGTAGAAGTTGGCGGCGGCGTTCTCGTTTCCCGCCAGATGATAGCTACATTTACAGTAGGAAAATACCATTGTCAAATCTCCTTCTTCATATCGCGGTTATGGAGCGGTACATACCGGTCGAGATTTTCCTTTCGGTGTACGCCGCCATAGTGCAGCAGCGCGCCTGTCAGCGATCCCATCAAAACGCAAGTGTCGCGGTCGCGGCAAGCCGTCTGTATAGTCCCGGCCAGCCGCTTGCTGTTTCCCGCATGATCAAATATCCCGTTCAGATAGCAGTCGATCCGCAGCCCGCCGCCATGCTCCGCCGTCAGTACCGGGCGGAAATCGAACATCGGGTGACAGAGGGCCGCGCCAGAACAGGCCGGCTCACAGGTGATGAAGGCGCTCTGCTCCGGCCAGAAGCCGTTGGATTTCACCAGCTCTACGACGGCGTTGAAAAACTCCGCTGTGGTTTCCCGCTGGGCGGGCGGCGCGGGCATGTGCTCTTCCGCCCAAAGCCGGGCGGAGGGCTGGTCGCTCTCTCGAAACAGCGATACAAACTGTTCGATCCGTTCTGTCCTGGTCAGCTGATCCTGTTTCCAGTACCATTCAGACCGCTGGGCGCAGCCTCCGCGATAGATCCCAGTTTTATCTCTGCCGTCAAACGGGCGGTGTTGCAGCATTGCCTTGCAAATGTCCAAAAGCAGCCTGTCGCCTGTCCAGTTACACGCAATCGACACGCCCGAGCGCATAAAGCCGCCGCACTGATCGCACTTTCCAACCAGATACAGCAGCCGTTCCGGTTCCGGCCCGGCCAGCGTGGAATACTGTAGCTGCCAGCCGCCAGGGATGAAATGGCGGCAGTAGTAGTCCGTCAGCTTGGAAAAATCCTTGCTGCGGTGTCCGCTGCATTCACACCAAGAATCTTCCATGGCGACCAGCGCCTCCATGGTTCCGCACTCCGGGCAGATGCTTGTCGCGTTGTCTCTCCGGGAGAGGGCGGGCGGCGCTGTGTACTGCTTGCCGCAGAGAGGGCATACGCGCCCCGCGTGGTTACTGCTGTTCATCGTGTCCTCCTTCCGGTATCCCCTGCTCAAAAGCCGGTTTCTGTACCCGGGCGAGGTCAAAGGAGTAGACAGGAACGACCCTTGACCAGCTCAGAAAATAGAAGTAGTAGGGTTTCAGGCCGTTGTCAATTTCGACCACGATACCAGGCTCCAGCACATCCTCCGGAAGAATGTCATAGACGTCTCCGGTCCCGGCCGCCTCGTAAAACGCCTTCGCTTTCATGCCAAGCGGTTTTTCCAGAAGCAGCTTGTAATGGCTGGAGGCAACGGAAATATACCGCTCCTTCTTGGGATTAAAACGATTCCGAGATAAAATATCCATCGCCTGGCTCCGCTCATCTGCAAAGCCGTAGACCCGGCATACCGGCGGGCTGATCCGTCGGGGGCACCACTTGGGCGCCTTGCGCTGAGGATCAGAGGACCGGAACCGCTTGGGGCTTTTCCGTTTGGGAAACCCGCCGCAGTATCGCGAACGGGACAAACCGTTTCCAAGGTACTGGTGATGCCTGCACTCCATACAAGCCGGCTCCGGGAAAGAATACCGTTTCGCCATTTACCCGCCCTCCTTTTCGGAAAGACGGCCAGCCTGGGCGATCTTCTGATCTCCCGGCTGGCGCAGCCATTCATGGACATAATCCTTGTCCTCTTCGTGGAACAGGGATAAAAACATATCCCGGAAACAGTTCACGCCGTCCGGCAGCCGCTCACGCGGCCCTTTCCACATCTGAAACATCCAGTTGTAGACCTCCGACAGGAAATCGTCCGCGCCACACTCCGCAGGCAGGGCGCGGCCAATGCACAGCCGTTTCCCGCAGACCGTACACCGGCCGATTTTGCACATGCGGCGATCCTTTTCCGGCTCCAAAGTGCTGTATTCCAGCGTAAAGCCTTGGAAATCAAAATGGTTGATAAAGTGGTTGACGCCTACGGAGATGTCCACGCTTTTCCAGTCGATACACTGGCACAGCGGCGTGTTTTGTTTGCATTCCTGCATTACGCAGCCTCCTTGCTATTTTTGTAGTCCCGGCACAGCCGGATCACTCTCTCACAGTCGTCCATCTCCATCATACCGATGTGGGCATTTTCCTCAGACACCTGAAGCGATTTCGCCAGCCACCGGTAGGCGGCGCTCCTGGTCCAGCCCTGTTTTTTCCATAAAGCGTCGAAAACCTGATGGGTTTCTTGGCGTTTTAATCGTAAAACAGTATTTGCCACTTTGCCCATAGGCTTGTCCGTACCCGGATAGCAGCCTACATAGGCATTGCACATCGTACAGAGGTAGATAGTCTCATTGCCTTTTCCGTAAAGAACATGGGTTTTGGACTTGATGATCTTTCCGCCGCAGTAGCGGCAGATCTTAGGAATACGCATAGGCCCTTTTCGACCTCCGTTCTCATGCCGCCTTTTGAGACTGTGCCGCCTGCTTTGGCGCCCGCAGGGGGGACTGAATGTACTGTGTCGCTCCCGCGCGAATTGCCAGCAGGCCCCTTTCGTCAAAATCCAACGTCACTTTGCCTTTGACCAGTCTCAAATATTGCAGCAGGGTTTTGTAATTGTAGTAGAAGGGTTGGCCCGGCGCACTGAGCACCAGGGCTTTTACCGGCACTGTGGCCCGCTCCCTGTCCTCTCCGGCGCTGACGCGAATGACATGTTCGCCAAAAGCCACTTCAATCCGGGAGTTTTCCGGCGCCACCACAGAAGCGGAGAGCACAGCCGACGCCAATTCCTCAGCGGACAGGTTGACCGAATATTTTGCTTGGAAGGAATCAAAGAGAATCTTGGTGTTGGGGTATTTTCCCTCCATCAGCCGGGCGGAAAAGAGCAGCTCCCCGTTCCAGAAAACGATGCTTTTCCCCGCAAGGCCCATCTCATATACATCGCTGTCCCGCGAAATCGCGGCCAACGCCGCCATAGAATGCGCCGGGATCAACAGCTCCGACGCGCCCTTGCAGTTTTCATCGCCCTTGGCCTCCATAATGCAGAAGCCGTTGGTGCTGACGCCGCGCAGCCCGTCGGGCCCTAAGCTGATCTTGATGCAGCTCATGAGCGGCGCGTTCTCCCCGTCCGCCGCGGCAAACGCTGTCTTGCGGACCAAGGACTGCACGCCGGTTACTGGGATTGTATCATCGGGGAACGGCAGCTCCGGCATGGGGTACTTATCGCCGGAGAGCACGCTCAGAAGGTAGTGGGTATGGCCGGACCGAATCGCAAGCTGGCCGCCGCGCTCCAGTTCCATATCCAAATTGCTGTCTTTTGACAGTTTGGATACGATGTCAGTCAGCAGCCGGGCGTCTATAACGGTATTCCCGGGCCGCTCCACCACCGCGCCCATGGAAGCGCGGATGGTAATTTCTAAGTTGGTGGCAGTCAATGTCAGCATGGAATTGCCTTCGTCCGCTTCCAAGTGAATGCCCTGCAACTCTTTGATGGTTGTGTTCCTGGGGACAGCCAGTGCCGCCTGTTTGGACAGGCGCAGAAGATCGTCCCGCTTGATATGGGCAAGCATGATATGGATACCTCCTATGCAATCTTGAACAGCAGGAATTGATCCTCGCTGTTTTCCGCCGCCGTTTTCTTTCGGCGCGTGGCTTTCGGTTTTTCCTTCGCAGCGGCATTTTGCGCTGGGGTGTCGAAAATGGACGCCGCAATCGGTTCGGACGCCGGTATAGGTGTTTCAAAGGTAAACTCCACCGCCGGCTTTGCCCCAGTATGGACCGACAACATGGATTCATCCTTCTTCTGCGGCTTCTCAGAGAAAATAGACCAGGCGGACGCCTGGGGCTTGAGCAGCGCCATGCGCTTGAACATGGCGGACACATCCTCCACGCTGTCCTTGATGCCCAGCATCAGCTCCTTTGCCATCATGGTGGTCATATCCTCGCACTCGCTCATGGCGGCCAGCCCCTCCTCCGAGAAGGAGCCTTCAATGATACCCGCCACTGCCAGTTTGGAGGCCATGAGCTTAATGGCTTTGTGCTGCATGGTGTGCTGGTAGTAGGGCATATAAACTTCTACCCGGGGCGCGGTCTGGTTGATCCGCCAAGAACGGCGGCTGGCCTGCCGCAGAGTGAACAGCTTATAGCCCGTATCGTAGAAGATCAGCGTAGTAAAAGCGTTCAGGTCCAGGCCGGTCTCCACCAGAGAGGGGTTGCAGATCAGGATTTGCAGGCCCTCTCTCAGCCGGTCGTCCACCCATGCCTCGCGTTTGTCCGGTTTGACCTTGGCAGGTAAAATCGTGCTGCGCCAGCCCCGTTCCAAGAAGAGCCGCTCCAGCTTGGACTGGGTGTTCAGGCGCGTCCAGTTGGTGTAGACCAGCACCTTCTCTCCGGCGGCAATCTTTCGCTCCACGATTTCCAGCACCTTCTCATCCTTGGGAAGAATAGCGTCCGGCGCGGCAGTGTCCGCCGGCTCAACAATGGGATAGCCGTCAAGGGGATGGTAGATGGGCTTATGTCCGCAGGGCTGATCCGGGTACGCGGTCAGAAGATTCAGATAGGCGGAGAGGATTTTCCTTGCCGCTTTCCGGTCATTCTTCAGCACGCTTTTCAGCATAGCTTCGATCCGGTCATACTCCTTCTCGACTGCTTCAGGCATGGACAGGGGGACGGGGATCTCCTCGTATTCAGGGAGATCTTTTCCCATATCCGTCAGGGAGAGGAAAACGGCGTATTCCATCAGGAACCGGGAATACACCAGCGGCGAGACGCCGGGCAGCAGGCGCGTAGAAACACGCGACTGCACCGTTCGCCGGTTAGAGTTGTACTCCGGCTCCACTTCCTCATAGGTCGTCTGGATTACGCCGTACTCCTTGTCAAACTCCGTAGGCGTTTCATAGTCCTTGCCGTCCTTTTTCATCAGGGACGGGACCATACGGTACAGAAGGTAGAAAATGCCGGAGCTGTAGCCGTTAATCAGCGTTGCCGTCATACCGACCACCTTCTTTGCCGTATCGTACAGTTCCGCCATGGCGTCGCCCTGACCGGACTTGTTGTTGTACTGGTGCAGTTCATCCACGATCAGGCCGTAGATACGGCCCTTGTACTTGCGCTTGATATAGCTGCTCAAGGGGAAGGCCCGGTTCGCGCCTCTGGCGGCAGAAACCGCACCCGGAGTCATGGAAAGATCGCCCAATTTCTCTTTCAGGGCTTCGCTTTTGGCTTTCCTGATGTGCTCATCAATCAAAGGACGGTAAACAAAGCCATAATCTCCGATTTTGGCCCAGGCCTTTTGCCTGCCCCACGCGCTGGGGTTGAGCGCGGTCCAAAGGCTCGCGCCGCAGGCTTCGCACTTGTGGTTTTCGCGGTGCTCCCGCCGGAAAAAGAGCGAGTTGGCGGGAATGCGGTATACCGTTCCATCCCGGCTGATATTCGCCATGACAGCCGTCCCGCACTCCGGGCAGCAGAACACAGGCGTATCAGGCCGCTCATTCGCAGCGCCGCAGTCTGGCAGCGGCGTTTTCCGGTCTATCTGAAGGCCCTCCCGGTTCCATTGCCGGTAGAGCACTGCCGGAGCGCGCATGTAACCGTCCCGCGCCTTTTCCTTGGAGAGAATCGCAAAGCAGCTTTTTGTGCCCCGCTCGTACATCTGATACAGATGGTCGAACTCCTGGATGCTGTGGACTACGGCGGCAAAGGTGTTTGGCACAGTCTCCTCCACCTCCCGCACCCATTTTTTCGTTACATGGGAGGGGCAGAGAACGACATTGAAGGTCTTAAAAAGTCCGGCGTTTTTATGCTGGGCGTAAAGTCCAGCCGCTGTGGACGCGATGGCCGCCGCGCCGATCTTGGTCTTGCCCGCGCCGCATTCCGCCACGATCAGCCCCACTTTGTTGCGCTGGAGTTGCCGCTTGACAGACTCCGCCACCGCGAGCTGGGCGTCGTAGAGGGAATAGCCCGCGTGGTCATGGATGTACTGATTGACTGCCAGCACTTCCGGGGAAAGCGGCTCCTTGGAGGGATCGAACAGCGGAACAAAAAGATTTTTGATCCGCTCGGCCACCGTAACGCCGAAGGTGTTCAGATAGTCCGTTACAGACTCCAATTTGTCCAGCGGGGAGGGGCCGGGGACCGCGCCAGGTATGGCGATGGCTCCGCTTTTCAGGCCGCTTTCCAGAACGGCCACGATGTTTTTGTCCTTCTCCTCGCAGCGCAGCAGCCACGCCTCCATCTTGCGGGAAATGGATTTGACCCGCAGGGGGCGGAGGATCTTCCGCCGTGTCAGTTCGGAAAGAACATAGTCCTGAAACTCCGGGATCAAAGGAACTGCGGTTTTCTGATCGACTGCCCGGAACAGATCCGCCTTGTCGCCGGGCGTGCAGAAGATGTAGGTATTGCGCGGCGGCAGATCCAACTCGGTCTGAGGCTCTGCCAGCGCCGCGTTTGCGTCATCCTCCGTTTTTTTCTCGCCATTTTTTGCTGTCTGGCCGTCGTCCTCCGCGATCAGGGTCGCCTCGGCGTATACCCCATCGTAGCTGAGGACGCGCCGGTACTGCTTGGCAAGCGTGCTGAGGGTCATGGCGCCGTCTTCACTCTCGATCTCGATGGTAATTCCGCCATAGATCGCGTCTGCGAGACCGCGCACTTCCTCCGGGTATCCCCCGAATCGCAGGGCCGCCAAGGTCGCCTTTCCTTTTTCGTCCCATACCACTGTGTCCGCGTATCCGGTCAGCCGGATGCTGTTCTTCTCGTCGTAGTAGGTGACTTTCATGAGTTTTTGCTTGTTCATGCATAGAATTGCTCCTTTCTGTTTTGGACTGAGGACGCAAAAAACCGCAGTCCTCTCCCGAAAGAGCAGACTGCGGTTTTTGTACGGACTCGTGTTGGTATTTAGGATGCTGACAGGTCTCCCAAGGGCATACTGCCCCCAGGAGCGAATATCTGACCTGAAAAAATCTTACCTAAATACACCTTGAGCATACCATGTTTTTCTCCGCTTGAACAGTTGAGGTTTTTTCTACACCTGTCCCCGAGGAGCTATAGGGTAAGCCTGCAAAGGGCTCCGGCTGCTTAAATCAATCGTGGTCGCATGGCTGGCGGTTCATCGCCATAACCTCCAGCATTTTATCAAGAATGACCTTGATCCCCCAAAACTGATTATCCGGCAAACGGGAAATGCGTTCTGTCATATGGCTGATTGCAGCGTCCCGATCCTTCTGGCTACCAGTATCTGCCGTTCCAAACAAAATTGTATCTGCGGAGACTGACAGCAAAGAGCAGATTTTCTTGAGCGTAGCCAGAGAAACGCCAGCCGCTCCACACTCAATCGCGGAAATGTGCTTCACACCCAGCCCGATTAACTCTGCGAAACTTTCCTGCGTTAATCCAGCGCTTTCCCGAACCTGCTTTACATTCAGTCCAATCTCAATGTTGATCGGCTTCTTCTCCTTCATAGTGCCACCACCTCTTTTTGTTAGTTTAACTAATGATGGTGTTGACTATAACCACTTATATTTATTATAATATGTAACAAGAATACCGTTATATATGGACACATAAGCGGCGGAGGAAGATAACCAATAAGTTGGAGAGTGATTCAAATGAGATTCATAGCGACAGCCTGCTCGTTTACCGGGCACCGGCCGCACAAGTTCCCATGGAAGGATCATGAAACAGACCCACGATGCACAGCGTTGAAATCGACGCTGGCAGAGCAGATCGCGGCGCTGACTGCCGCTGGAGTGACGGACTACTACAGCGGCGGTGCGGATGGGACCGATTGCTATGCGGCGGAAGTAGTCCTGTCCCTGCGCAAAAAAAATCCCGCATTGAAGCTACACTGTGTCCTGCCCTGCAAGGAGCAGGCGGAGAAGTGGGACGCCACCGCACAGAAGCGGTATTACTCCATTTTACAGCGGGCCGATTCAGTAACATATGTAAGCCAAAAATATTATGACGGCTGTATGATCGACCGGAATCACCGGCTGGTAGAGTCCGCCGGTCTGCTGCTGGCGGTCTATAATGGAGTGCGGCGCAGCGGTACAGGCGCAACGGTAAATTACGCCAGAAAGATGGGACGGGAGATCATCATAATTGACCCGCTTACCCGAGCTGTGACTCATGAAGGAGGCGGCGTATGAAAAGAATTGCAGCCATCGCCCTGATTGTCTTGGCGCTTTGCCTTCTTGGATATGGCGCGGTCAGGAACGTTAGCGCTGGCACAGCCTCCGAAAAAATTGTATACAGCTCCGAAGTATTATCTGAGGACTGCTTCTTATGTGGGAATGGGATGTCGGAGGATTCAATTCCGTTTTATTGGGGACAAGAAAATATTGCGCTTATCAGCTTGAACACATTTGAGATGAAACCGATAGAGATCAATCGCTATGATATAGACGGCCAAATGATTGAGGAAGCGATAGGAGCGGTATCTCTCGGAGGGGGCGCAAGTAAAGACGGCGGCTTCTCCGCAACGGTACTGCTGGACTATGACAGGGGCTATGCCACCGGCTCTATGGAGTTTCACGACGACAAAACGCTTGACATAGATAAAGCGGTCACGTTTCTATGTGCGGAATGTTTGAACGAGATTCTTCCGCAGGATATAGAGCAGTGCTTCGGCGTTGGGGTTATCAGCCTTGCCACAAAAGAGATCCATATATTCGAGCAGTGTGTCACAGGCTTCGGTCTGGGGGACTTTTATATTGACTGCGATTTGAAAGAGCCGTCTCGCGGCTCATGCCAGATGAGCCTTTTCATCGTCTACTGCCCAATACGCTATGAAGAAAGATCGTGACGCCCCTCCAATCCCTTATGTGTATGGGAGGATGCAGCCGGCAAAGGCGGGAAACGCTGCAAACAAGCGGAAAGCGGACCTTCCTTATCCTTTCAGCAAAACATAAGGACCCTTTCCCGGTTTCCATAAAAGGAAAAAGTTTTTTGCAGGAAATGTAGCGGGAAAAAGTCTGTATACAGGGGGTTGTAAGTAAAATCCAAACCTGCTATAATTGCTATTGTAAAAAAGTACGGACCGGCAGCAGACGGTCCGCATCCATCGCAAGCCGGCAGAGGAATAGTCCTCTGCCGGCTTTCTTAGCGGCTGTCATAGACAGGCCGCTTTTTTCATACTCTTGTCCAAAAGGGGGAATGTGGCATGATGGAAAAGGATCTGGAACTCATGCGGGAAATGGATGTACGGGAGATCGACCCTGACACGCTCCCGGATATTGCGGATATTCGGGTGGATACATCGCTGCCGCCGGAGCAGCGGATGGCCAGCGTCCTCCAGCAGATGAACGGGAATCCCTACTTTTTCCGCAGCGGGAGCCTGATCGTCAAGACCTCTTTTCGCGGAGAGGCCCGGCTGCAAACTCTTCTGGAGAACTGCCTGGAGACATTGTAACCAAAAGCGCAATGGATATAGCCGCGCCGGATCTGAAAAATCAGGCTGGACAATCTGCCGGGATTCTGTTATACTGACGGTGGACCAAATCAGACAGCTCTGTGAAAGCACTTTCTGACCGGGGCGGCTTTTTGTCGCAATATCAGGTTAGGAGGCTTGTTTTCATGGAGTTTTTTTCGTGCCCCGAAACAGGGACATACCTCTGTTACGCCTATGGCCGTCTTTCCAAAAAGGATGCGGAAAAGGCGCGGGGGGAGAATGACGAAAGCAACAGCATTAAGAATCAGCGGGATCTGATTCACGAGTATATTGACCGGCACCCGGATCTGACGCTCTGTATGGAGGGCTATGACGACAATTATACCGGGACCAACTTTGACCGTCCGCATTTTCAGGAGATGATCCAGGCGGTGGAGGCGGGAAAAGTGAACTGCATCATCGTAAAGGATCTTTCCAGGTTCGGCCGGGAACACTTGGACGCTGGAAAATATATTCTGAGACTGTTTCCCGCTCAGGGTATCCGTTTTATTGCCATTACGGACGGCTATGACAGCGCCCGCCAGGACGCTTCTTCCCATATGCTCGTTTCGTTCAAAAATTTAATGAACGATAACTATTGCCGGGATGCGTCCATCAAAATCCGAAGCCATCTGGACGTCCGGCGCCGCAATGGAAAGTTTATCGGCTCTTTTGCGGCCTACGGCTATTACAAGGACCCGGAGGATAAAAACCATCTGCTCATTGACGAAGAAGCAGCGGCTGTGGTGCGGGATATTTTCGCATGGAAGATCTGCGGCATGAGTAACCAAGGCATTGCTAACAAACTCAATCACTTGGGCATCCTCTCCCCGATGGAATATAAGCAGGCCAACGGCGTCAAATATGGCTGCGGCTATAAGATCCATTCCAAAGCACTGTGGTCCTCTGTTGCCGTCCGGCGTATTTTGACCAGTGTGGTTTATCTGGGCGTTATGGAGCAGGCAAAACGAACAACCCCTAATTACAAGGTTAAACGGGAGATTCAGCGTCCCCAAGATGAGTGGATCAGGGTGGAAGGCACCCATGATCCGATTATTTCACAGGATGATTTTGACTTGGTGGCCAGGCTCTTGCTGCTGGACACCCGCTCCGCACCCGGAGAAACGGTCGTTTACCCGCTGGCAGGTCTGCTGTACTGCGGGGATTGCCACAGCAGCATGACCCGCAAGAACTCCATTACAGACCAACAGACTTATCACTATTACATCTGCGGCGGATATAAGCATGACCGCAAAAGCTGTACTACCCACTCCATCCCTACTGCTGAACTGGAAAAGGCTGTTTTAGGCGGCATCAACCTGCATATCCAATCCGTTGCTAATCTGCGTCAGGCTTTGGAGGCCATCAGTCGCCGGCCCTCGCAGAAGCTGGAGGTATCCAAGCTGAACCGGCGTATGGACACATTGCAGAAGGAAGTGGAGAAGGCAAGGGAGCTGAAAGACGCGCTGTACCGCCGTTATGCTATGGGTGAGATTGAATTGGAGGATTTTCGGGAGTTCAAACGGATCTTTGAACAGGATTGTCAAACGGCGGAGCAGGCCATGGACGTACAGCGGGCACAGCTGGACGCTATTCTGAAAAGCGGTTCCCCTACCAGTCCGTGGATCGACTACTTCCGGCAGTTTGGACGGGTGGAAGAATTGACCCGTCCCATTGCAGTAAAGTTAATTGACCAAGTGCTTGTTTATGAGGGCGGGCGCGTCGAGATCGTGTTCCGCTATCAGGCCGAATATGAAATGGCGCGTCAGTTCCTCTCCATTCACACTCAGGGGAGCGAATGGAGGGAGGCGGTCTAACATGGCGAGAAAAAGCAGGAAGGCATCTATTCAGGCAGTGCTTGGCGGAGCACCTTTGCTGGTATCGGAAAGTGCCGCGATGCGGACGGCTATATGGAATACCGCCGGTTACGCCCGGCTGTCCATCATGGAGACCCGGGACAGGAAGGACAGCGAAGCCCTTTCCAATCAAAAGGATCTCTTGTGTGGGTATATCGGCCAAAAACAGGACCTGAAACTCTGCGGCCTGTACGCGGATAACGGAGAGACTGGGACGAACTTTGACCGTTCGGACTTCCAGCGGCTCATGGCCGATATTCAGGCTGGGAAAATTAACTGCATCGTGGTAAAGGACCTGTCCCGTTTTGGCCGCAACTATGTGGAGGCCGGGAACTATCTGGAACGTGTTTTTCCGTTTTTAGGAGTCCGCTTTATCTCCATTTCTGACGGCTACGACAGCACTGCGGCCAACGCCGGCGATATGCTGGCAATCGCGCTGAAAAATCTGGTCAATGAAGCTTATTCCATGGACATCTCCCGGAAGTCGGGAAGTGTACTGTTGGAAAAGCAGAAGCGGGGAGAGTTTATCGGGGCTTTTGCCGCCTACGGCTATCTGCGAAACCCAGAGGACCCTCATAAAATTATTGTTGACCCGGAGACAGCTCCCATTGTCCGAGAGATATTCCGCAGGAGAGCAGACGGTGAAGAAGTGCGTGCGATTATGCGCTGGCTTAATACTGAAAATATCCCGTCTCCCTGTTCATACCGCTATCAGAAAGGTATTTGTCTGGATAAAAGATACTCTGATGGGCAAGCAAAACCATGGATGCAGGGGACTTTGAAAAGAATACTGGAGAATCTTACTTATCTGGGCCATATGGTACAGGGACGGCGGCGCTCGCAGTTTTACGCCGGGATACCGGACCGGCGGCTGCCCCAGTCGGAATGGATCATCGTGGAGAATACCCATGAACCCCTCGTTGACAGGGAAACCTTTGACAGGGTGCAGGCGCTCCGGCAGGCCGACAAAGAAAAATACCATGCGAACCTGGGCAAATACGATCATTTGGGCACAGAGGAAAACATTTTTCGCGGTTTAGTCTTTTGCGGGGATTGCGGCCGTCCGATGGTGCGCTATAAAGAAGTAAGCCATGAGAAAAAGGTGTTTTATCGGTTTATCTGCCCCAATTATGCTGATTTAGTGGAACGAAGCGGATGTGCTTATAAATACCTTCCAGTGGATGATTTGAAAACTGTCCTGAGCCGGCTGATTGCCCAAGAGGTCGCTCTGGCAGCGGACGTCGCCGCCCTGTTGAGTAAGCGGAGAAGCAGCACCGTCTCCGCAGCCAGCCTGGAACTTGCCCGGGCTTCGTCTGAACGGGCAAGCCTGGATGTGCTGCGGGAACGCCTTATGCGGGATTTGCTGGCAGGTGTTTTGAGTAAAGAGGACCATGATCGCATGAAGCGGAAATACGCACAGGAAGGGCAGGAATTGGACAAGCGGATCGCACAGCTTCAAAAGGCCCAGCGCCGGGAAAAGGAGCTGTTGACCACTCGGAATCCCTGGCTTACGGTATTCCGGCAGCATACCGGGGAAATCCAGTTGACAGATAAACTGGTACATACTCTGGTTGAACGGATTACCGTATATAAAAACAACCGCGTGGAAATCTGCCTCAAATACCAGGATGAACGGGCGGCCCTTCTGGACGCGCTGGAGCAGCATGGCAAGGAGGTGAGCGCGTAAATGCGGGGCTTAGGGAAGTATATCCGGCTGTCCGATCAGGACGATGATTGCCGTCCGGGAGAAAAAACCGAGAGCAACAGCGTGGCGAATCAGCGTCTGCTTCTGGACCAGTTTATTGCCAACGATCCCGAACTGGCGGGGTGCCGCGCTCTGGAATTTCTGGATGACGGACACACAGGAACGAATTTCGACCGGCCCGGCGTGCAGGCTTTGTTTGCGGCGGTCCGTCATAGAGAGATCGACTGCATTATCGTAAAGGACCTCTCCCGTTTTGGCCGGGACAGCCTGGAAGTGGGCGAATACCTGGAAAGGGTCTTTCCGCTGCTTCAGGTGCGTTTTATTGCGGTCAACGACGGTTTTGACAGCAGGAAAAAACAGTATGGGACAGCGGGCGATCTGGACATCGGCGTGCGGAATCTAATCAACGAACTATACAGCCGAAATGTGTCTGTTAATGTACGAACCGCAAAACGGCAATACGCCGCTCGCGGCGAATGTATTGCGGCATACCCTTTTTACGGCTACGTCAAAGGGGCAGAAAATCGCCGTCAGCTTGAAATTGACCCGCCTGCCGCAGATACGGTCCGCATGATTTTCCGCCTGTGGCTGGAAGGCCATTCTACGGCGGATATTGCGGAATCGCTGAACGCCCGGCAGGTCCCTTCGCCCTCCATGCGTAAGCGGCAGCTTGGCGCAAAGCGGGCAAACTGGAGCAAACTGCGGGAGGAAGTCCCCTGGACAGCATCGGCAATTCGGATTATCCTGCAAAATGAGCGATATACCGGCAAGCTGATTAGCATTCGCACAATGCGAAAAGAAATCGGCAAGCGAGAACAAGCAACAGTCCCCAAGGAGGACTGGATCGTTGTGCCTGATGCGTTTGAGGCAATTATTTCTGAGGATGATTTTCACCGGGCGCAAGCGCTTTTTCGTACTGTACCTCGGACACTGGCGACGCCGGTTAAGAAAAGTAATACCCAACCGCTGTTTTCCCGGAAAGTGTTTTGCGGTGTATGTGGATTGGGCCTGTCTCGCCAAAAAGCAAGCCGGCCATATTATCGGTGCAATGCGCCCAAGGGTCCGCTTACGGAACGGTGTAAGGCGATCCGGATTTCCGAAGAGGATTTGAAAGCGTATGTTTTGGAAGAGATTCGGAACCATGCCGCCGCTGCCTGCGTTGAAAAACCGGCTGACATAGCGGCGGATGCAGGCGCCATCCAGGATAGGATCACTGCATTGGAGCAGAAAATCGAAAAGCATTGGTCCGCGAAGAAGGACGCTTTTGTAAAGCGAAACGGCGGGCTGATTTCTCAAGCGGAGTTTGACCGTATTTCCGCAGAGAGAGGTAGGAAAATCCAGCAGCTGCGGGCAGAACTGGAATCTCTGAATCATACCGTTGCGACAGCGCGGCTGCCAGCGCCTCAAAATCCCGATAAGCTGACCGATGCTGCCGGTGCGAAGGAGCTGACCCGCGAAATGATGGATGAGTTAATTCGGTCTATTCATGTGTTTGAGGACGGACGGATAAAGACTGTGTGGAACGCCCCGGAGGGCGTAGGAAAGATGGTACAGGCTCCGTTCGGAAAAGGAGAAGCAGAATGAAGGTTTTTATTTATCATCGTATAGACAGCAGCAGTCCAAATGATATGGACCGGGAGCTGATGAACTGTCATCTCAGCTGCTTGAAAAAGGTCGCAGAGCGTCATGGACATACAGTTGTGGGGATGTTTCATGATTTTGCAAACGGGCTTTCCCTCGAACGGCCTGGGCTTGGCTTCCTTCTGGATGCCGTTGATGGTAGAAGCGCTGAGGGTGTCGTGGTAAAGGACTTTTCCAGAATTGGCCGGGATGGATTTACGGCGGAGCAGATCCAAAGGCGGCTGAGGTCGGCAGGATGCCGCGTCTTTGTCGAAGGTGATTTCCGCAGGAAAGGATGTGACTGAGTGGGATCTCTGTGCTATATGTGTACACAGTGGAATGACTGGCTGGGGCGATGCGACGCTCCATTCTGGTGCCCCGATAAAGAGGCCGTCAACGCCTCTCACGATACATTTTTTTCGGAGGATCTGATTCCTGACTCTGAAAGCAGTAACTTTGACTATATGAAACCATAAAAATTTGTCAAATTTTTTGTTGTTTCCCTCTTGACACTTTCAGACGAGGACTACTCCGGCGCGGACAGATTCCGCCCGGACTTCAACCGGATGCTGGCGGCGGCGAAGCAGAAGAAGTTCCAGCTGATCCTCTGCAAATCCCAATCCCGCTTCACCCGGGACATGGAGCTGGTGGAAAAGTATATCCACGGGCTCTTTCCGGTCTGGGGCATCCGCTTCATCGCCGTGGCCGATCACGCCGACACGGAGGTCAAGGGCAACAAGAAAGCCCGCCAGATCAACGGTTTGGTGAACGAGTGGTATTTGGAAGACCTGTCCGAAAACGTCCGCATGGTCTTTGACCTGAAGCGGCGGGAGGGCCAATACATTGGGGGCTTCCCCATCTACGGCTACAAAAAGGACCCTGTCCACAAAAATCACATTATCATTGACCCCGAGGCCGCTGAGGTAGTCCGCCGGATTTTTCGATGGTCATTGGAAGGCCGCGGCAAGCAGAGCATTGCCTATATGCTCAATGAGCAGGGTGTTCCAAGCCCTGCCCGGTATAAAGCGGAGCGGGGCTGGACCTGTAGCCATCCGGCAAAAAATGACTACGGCCTCTGGAACAAGACCACGATTTGGCGCATCCTCCACAATGAGATGTACACGGGCACCATGATCCAGGGCCGGCGCAGGAAGGTCAGCTACAAATCCAAGGTTCTGATCGATGTTCCGGAGGAGCAGTGGTACCGGGTGGAGGGCACCCACGAGCCCATTATTGACCGGGAGACCTTCGCCGCCGTCCAGCAAAACCTCTCTCTCCGGGCGAAAACCGACGGCGGCGGGGAGGCCCATCTGCTGTCCGGCCTGGTGAAGTGCATGGACTGCGGCTCCACCATGAGCAAGGTTGCAGACTGCCGGCAGGGGAGACCCCGCAGGGCCTATCTCCGCTGCAAGCTCTACGCCGACAGCGGCAAGGCGAGGCTCTGCACCCGCCACTCCATCCGCCTCGACAGATTGGAGGAGCTGGTATCGGACCGCATCCGCTACTATGTCCAGACTTACTACAAGCTGGAGCCGCTGGACCTCCAGCCAAGACGAGACACCCGCCGGGAAGCCCTGGAACAGGAACGCAGGTCCCTGGCCGCTCAGTTGGAAAAGCGCAGTCAGGCTCTGAAAACGCTGTACTTAGACAAGGTCTCCGGCCTCCTTACCGACGGCCAATTCACCGATCTGAACCAATCCTTCCTGAAAGAAAAAAGCCGCCTGGAACAGCGGCTTGCAAAAATTGACAGCGACTTGTCGGACCACGAAAAGCCCTGGCAGCAGGCCGGCCTGATGGAGCGGGCGAAGGAGCTTCTAAAGCTGGAAACCGTCCCTCGGGAACTGGTAGTAGCCTTGGTCGAAAAAATCGAAATCGGCGAACGAAACCCAGACACCGGCGAGCAGCAAGTCCGCGTAACCTGGAAATTTTAACTCCTGCCGTACCCTCGGCGAAACGCTTACGCTGCCGCCGGTCCTTTACCGCAGGACACCAGCCGCGCTCCGCGCGGATGACGAGGGACGGGAGCGCGGGGCTCCGCCCTTGGACCCCGCCACATCGTCGAAAGAAATTCCGCTCTGTTCCGTTCCCGCCTAACGGCGAGAACTCCACCCGCTCCATTCCTGTCTCCGCTCCCTACCGAACCCGCTTCGCTGGGCTTCGGCGGGGACCCCCAAAAGGTGGACGAAAACTTTTTCCTGCGTCCTACCGATACACTGCCCCACGTTGTCGAACCCCAATACCCGGCCGCCGTGGACCGGTATGTGGATCTGGGACGCTTTTACGACATCACCGCCGCCAAGGCGGATGCCGGGGCCGTCAAGACCCACACCCGCGCCTATAAGGCCGCCTACGTCCGGGCCTACCACAGTCTGAAGGCCGCCCGCCAGGTGGAGCTGGACGCCGTGACTTCCGTCTCAAAGTCCTTCGACGCCGAACGCCTGGACCGCCGGGTCAAGGGCATTATCGCCCGGGAAATCCGGGCCAGGGGGGACCAGCGGGGAAAGACTACCCGCCGCTTCCTGGGCAGCATCACCCACAAGGGGTATGTCTGGCGGTTTGACAGCGTGGACGCCCTGTGCCCCAGGGTCTATGAGTTCACCGACGGCTGGGAGCTGGCGGGAGAGGGGCTGGCCCGGCTCCACGCCGCGGCGGCCGCGGGCGGCTGGGACACCATCGTCTGTCCCTCGCCGGAGGACCTGGGCCGGATTGAACACCTGCTGATCCCCGGGCTGGGGCTGGCCTTTGTCACCTCCCGGCCCGGGATGGACTACGGCAAAAAGCCCCACCGCCGCATCCGGCTGGACGCCATGACGGAGACCGGGGGCAGGACCCGGCTGCGGTTTCAGGCCCGGATGGCGGCGCTCCTGCGGGAGGAGGCCGTGACGGCGCTGAAGGACGCCAAGGCCAGCCACGACAGGCTGGAGGCGGTCTATAATCCGTATGTGGATTTTGACGGCGTGCGGGAGCTGGCGGCCATTGAGACGGGGAGGCTGCTCAGTTATCTGGACCGGTAGTCCCGCGGGCGCGCGGAGCGTTGGGAAAGGGATTCCGGCGCTATGAAAAGCTGCCGTTCCGGCTCTGGGACATATAGACCCGCAGCTCCCTCTGGGCCCGGTGGTACTGCTCAGCGCTGAAAGCGGCCTTTCCCCGCCGGATGGAGAGAATGCCGTCCCTGGCGAACTGGGTCAGGGTGCGGTTGATGGTCTTCTCCGTCAGGCCCACCTCCTCGCTGATCCGCCGGCGGGTCTTGTCCACTACCGCTTGGCCGGCGGTTCTGACGCCCTGTTCCTCCGCCTGACGGACCAGGTATTTCAGCAGCACGTATTTGGCGGAGTGAAACAGCCGCTCCCCCCGGTTGTAGCTGGAGCAGTACAGCTTGGCGGCCACGTGGCGGCTTACGGCGCGAAGGAGTCCGATGTCCTGCCGGAGCCACGCATCGAAGGTCTCCGCGGGCAGGAAGGCGGCGAGACAGTCCGTCACCGTCTCAATGGTCACGGAGGTGGTGGCGGCCCCGGCCAGCAGCGTGACCTCTCCGATGAAGGAGACCGCCTCGTTCATCTCGATCATGAACACGTTTCCGTTTTCAAACTCATTGACCACCCGGAAGGTCCCCTGGAGCAGGATGCCGATCCGCTCCAGGGGGCTGTCCTTTTGGTGGATCAGGGTGTGGGCGGGGTAGGACTTCAGATGAAACAGGCCGTCCAGATTCTCGGGGATCTGAGCGGCGAACGACCGAAGGTCCGGCGCCAGCTCCAACAGTTCGGCGTAGCGCATGGCAATCCCTCCATTTCCGTTTTCAAGGGCCTGCGGAAAAGCGCCCCTTGAAACCATCATAACACGGCTTCAAGGGGCGCACAAGGACATTTCTCACTTCCAGCTTTGGAGCCACGGATGCCTTTCAAACAGCAGCTCCGCCTCCCGGCGGACCCGCTCCGTGTCGATGGTCAGCAGCTCCCGGTTCCGCATCAGCAGCTTTCCGTTTACGATGGAGTGGCGCACGTCCGCGCCGCTGGCGCTCTCCACCAGGGTGTGGACCAGGTTCTGGGTGGGCCAGAGGTGGGGGGCATCGGTGTCCACGGCGATGAGGTCCGCGGGAGCCCCCGCCTGAATGAGGCCCAGTCTCGGCTCCATCAGCGCCGCCGCGCCGCCCCGGGCGGCCATGGCCAGCAGGGTCTCGGCGGGCATGATGGAGGAGTCCGCCGTTCCGACGCCCCGGGTGACGTTCATCACGCCCCGGAACAGCCGCATCTCCCGGAACAGGTCCAGTCCGCCGTGGGCGGAGCCGTCGGTGCCCAGTCCCGCGGAAATCCCTGCGGCCAGGAGCTGGGGAGTGGGGGGCACGCCCTTGCCGCAGTTGGAGAAGGGGCAGTGGACCGCCCGAATCTGCCGCCGGGCCATGATCTCGATCTCCTCCTGGCTGAGGAAGATGCAGTGGGCCGCCGTCATGGGAGCGCTGAGCAGGCCCTCCCGCTCCAGCCAGACGAAGGGGCGCTGGCCGTACCGCTCGATGAAGTCCGTCACCTCGCTGGCGTACTCGTTCATGTGGGTCTCCACCGGGACGCCGTCCTCAGCCGCCGCCTGAAACACCGCCCGGAGCAGTTCCTCGCTGACGGCGGTGGGGGTGGTGACGGAGTAGATGGGCTTCAAGAGGCCGGTCAGGGACTTCCCCATGGACCGCAGCCGCTCCACGGCGGCGGAGACGGAGGGGGCCCGGAGACTCTCCGGACAGAAGGGGTTGTCGTTGGTCATGACGCTGAGGCGGCCCCGGAGCCCGGCCGCCTGATAGACCCCGGCGTAGATCTCCGGGTACTTCCCTCCGGCGTCCACAAAGCCGGTGGTGCCGCAGGAGATCATCTCCATGGCCGCCAATTGGGCGCTGAGGCGGGAGCTCTCCTCATCCAGGCGGCTTTCAAAGGGGACGTTGACCCGTTTCCAGATGACGGGCTTCTCATCCAGCAGGCGGCCCCGGAGGAGCTGCTGGCTGGTGTGGAGATGTCCGTCCACCAGACCGGGCATCCAGAGGAGGGAGCCGCCGTCCAGAACGGTGTCTGCCTGATAGGGGCAGGCGTCCTGATCTGCGATGTCCAGAATCCGTCCGTCTCTGACGGCGATGGACTTTCCGGAGACGACGGACAGATCAGGGGAGAGATAGCGGGCGTTGGTGAGCAGAAGGTCGCAGCGGGGATTGTCAGGCATGGGAAAAACCTCCTATTTCAAGAGCATGAAAAGAGAAAAGCAGATGGAGAATACGGCCACGCCCCGTTTCAGCAGGGACTGGGGCACACGGGCGGCGGTGAGGCTGCCGCCAAAGACCCCCAGGGCGTGTCCCAGCACCGCCGCCAGCAAAATGGGCAGCAGAGCCGCCAGAGAGGGACAGCGGCTCCCGTACACGGCGATGGCGGGCAGAGCGATGAACACGGAGTCCAGCAGGGCGGTGCCCACGCCGTCTTGGCGGGGACGCCCATGGCCACCAGCAGGGGCATCACCAGCACCGGCCCTCCCGCCCCGGAGAGGGCGCAGAGCAGCGCCGTGGCAAAGCCCAGGGCCAGCAGAGGCAGGGCCTTGGGGAAGGAGCCGCCGCTGCCGGCGCTCTTCCGGGGCCGGAGCTCCCGGACGGCGATGGCGAGACCCGAGAGGAGGACCACCGCATAGAGGACCACCTTGACGGTCTCCGCCGCCAGCAGTCCCCCCAGGGCCGCGCCCAGCAGCCCTCCCGCCAGGCTTCCGGCGGAGAGGACCAGGGCGGGGCGGAGGGGCAGCTCTCCCCGCCGGTGATAGTTTAAGGAGCCGATGGCGCCGGAGACGGCGAAGCAGAGGAAGCTCAGCAGCAGGCTCTCCGTCACGGCGAGGCCGCAGGCGCTGGTGAAGAGGATGGGCAGCAGGAAGCCCGCCACGCCGCACCAGCCGATGAAGAGCCCCACGGCACAGCTTCCCAGGGCCGCCAGAATCAGCTCAGATGGCATGGGTCAGCCGGAGGACCGCCTGGGCCAACACCAGGGAACCAAAGAAGGTTCCGGTCATGACCAGGACGGTGATGACGATGAGCTTCCAGCCCTGCTTGAAGAACATCTTCAGCTGGTTGCTTATGGACATGCCGGCAAAGGCGCCCACCATGGTCAAAGGAGCGGTGAAGTTGATCTTCCCGGCGGACTGGATGACAAACTCGGAGACGGGAGACAGGGAGCAGGCGCACAGCAGCCCCAGAATGGAGCAGTAGGCCACGGTGGGCAGCTTCAGGGGGATGACATGGGCCAGCCCCGCGGCGCACAGGGCGATGAACAGCAGCACCAGCACACCGGGCAGGGACTCGGAAAATGCCACGTCAAAGCCGATGAAGTTGGCGGTCATCATGCCCAGGCCGGAGACGGCCAGGACGAAAATCCAATCCTTGATGGTCATACGCGCTCCTCCTCAGTTCTTTCCGGCGGTTTCCCTGCCGGATTTGGTCAGGCGGCCCAGCGTGGGCTCCAGCTTGCGGTACAGGAAGTTGCACAGGGGGATGCCGAGGAAAATCGCCATATAGATACCGTCGATGCCGGAGATGGTCTCGCTGGCGGAGGCCATGGCGGCGATCTGGTCGGCATAGGCGGGCATGACCTCGGACAGGGCCGCCACGGCGGAGCTCATGAGAATGCCCGCGCCCACGCCGGAGGCCATGCCCAGGGCGTAGGGGTGGAAGAGGCCGGTGGCGGCGGCCATGGAGGCCATGAAGCCGAAGTAGATGGTGCCCACCATGCCGCCGACGATGTACACGGAGAGGCTGCCCTGGGCCTCCGGGGAGTCGGCGCCGAACATATCCTGCATCAGGGCCAGATTGGTCTCCCGGTTGATGGAGTGGGCGGCGCCGATGGCCTCCCGCTTCAATCCCAGCGCCAGGGCCACGGGCATGGCCAGGAAGATGGTGCAGAGATTGCCGAACTCCTGGAGCAGCAGAGCAGGACCGGCGGAGATGACGATGGAGATGTTGGCTCCGGCGTTGATGCCCAGCTTGGCCACAAAGGGGAGAATGGCCACGCCCACAAGGCCGGAGGCGGCCTTTACCTTCTTGTCATCCAGGATTTTCAGCACGCTGGGGCCGGTGAGGATGCCCAGAAACAGGGCGTAGAAAATTGGGAAGATGATGAAAGTGCCCTTCCAGACGGGGATCTTGATCTGTCCGATGGAGTCCGCGATGAGGATGAAGACGAAGGCCAGCAGATACAGGACCCACTCGGCCCTGACCCGTTCCCGCAGGGAAGCATATGCGCGCTGGGCTGTTTTCATGGAGCTCACTCCCTTTCTTTTGGATGACTCCACCATACCCCGCCGGAGGGCCGGAGGAAAAGGACATATGAGCAGTTTTGCGGGGATTTTTGAAGAAGATTGCGCAAAAGAGTGGGCGGAGCGGCCATTTGCCGCCCCGCCCGCCGGAAAACCAAA
>OFGH01000473.1_pt1 | contig 36349 bp, 35 predicted proteins | sample 1521721 | NCBI WGS metagenome assembly OFGH01 (sample SAMEA3504132, study PRJEB24116) | mouse gut metagenome | biome: mouse gut; feature: mouse-associated habitat; material: faeces | place: Denmark | collected 2011
AGCAGCGGGGGTGACAGCGGCAGCAGCGGAGGCGACGGCGGCAGTAGCGGAGGAGACGGCGGCAGCAGCGGAGGCGACGGCGGGGAATCTGCCACGCCATAAAATCAAATCATAAATTAAAATCTTCCGGGAAAGAAAGATGTTCCTGGAAGATTTTTTGTTAATAACTATTTTAGATTGATTTCCGGACAATCAGCAAGCCTGATATCCCAAATGGTTTCTTCGATTACCCGCAGACATTCGTCAGTGTGTCTTAGGATGTCTTTTCCCCAGAAATGAATGACAGTATATCCAAGGAAAAGCAGCTTTTTATCATTTTCACAGTCGCGGGAACGGTTGCGTTCGATTTTCTTTACCCAATAATCAGGATTGCTTCCTTTTTCAAGGCGGGGTTTTAGGATTTCCCAGTCTTTCCCATGAAAAAACTCACTGTCGCAAAAGACGGCAATCTTGTACTTTGTAAGGACAATGTCCGGCGAACCGGGGAGCGCCTTATAATTTTTGCGGTAACGGTAACCGCTGTGCCAGAGCGCTTTCCGAAGCCGCAGCTCGATAGTTGTATCTTTGCTGCGGATCTTGCTCATATTTTTGGATATAGCCGCAGCATCACGAGCCATATAGATCACCGCCCTCTTGAGATATAAAATATTTTATCAGGAAGATATAAAAGTTACAAGTGTGCAGCACCTTTTTGGTGTATATTTTTAGTTTACATTTAAGGTGATTTTTGCTAAAATGTAGTCTAAAAGTGAAAAATCAGGTCAAAAAACGAATATCATTGTTACTGTGAGAAAAAAAGACGGATGGAGGATGAGTATATGTGTGGAATCGTAGGATATATCGGAAGCCAGCAGGCGGCTCCAATTCTTTTAGACGGTTTGGAAAAGCTGGAATACAGAGGATATGATTCGGCGGGGATCGCCGTTTACGACAGCGGCGAGGTCAGCATGGCAAAGTCCAAGGGAAGGCTTAAAGTCTTGAATGAGATTACCCATGGCGGGGAGACAATGCCGGGAACTCTTGGCATCGGCCATACAAGGTGGGCTACCCATGGCTCTCCCTCCGATATCAACGCCCATCCCCACTTTAATAAAGAAAAAAGCATTGTGGTGGTACATAACGGCATCATTGAGAATTATCTGAAACTGAAAAAGAAACTCGAAAAAAAAGGCTATTCTTTTGTGTCGGAGACGGATACAGAGGTTATCGCCCATCTCCTTGACCATTATTATGACGGAAATCCGCTGCGCGCCGTGACAAAGATCATGCACCGCATGGAGGGTTCTTACGCCCTGGGCATTATCTTCAGGGATCATCCGGATGAGCTTTATGCCGTCCGCAAGGACAGTCCTCTCATCGTAGGGCATACGGACGGGGGAAGCATCATAGCCTCGGACGTTCCGGCAGTCCTCAAGTATACAAGGGATGTCTATTTTATCGAAAATGAGGAAATTGTGCGCCTGAAGAAAGATTCTATGGAGTTCTTCACGGTAGATGAGGAACCGATTGAAAAAGAATGCGTCCGGATTGAATGGGATGTAAATGCGGCGGAAAAGGGCGGCTATGAGCATTTTATGCTGAAAGAGATGAACGAGCAGCCCAAGGCGATCACGGATACGTTCTCTCCGAGAATTAAAGAAGGAAAAATTGTGATAGAAGAGCTGAACATGTCGGCGGAGGAGATTCGAGACATTGATAAGATCATGATCGTGGCATGCGGTTCCGCGTATCATACGGGAGTTACGAGCAAGTATGTCTTTGAAGGACTTGCAAGAATCCCTGTGGAGGTGGATCTTGCATCCGAGTTCCGCTATCGGAAACCGATTTTAAATGAGAGGACGCTAGTTGTAGTCATCAGCCAGTCCGGGGAGACGGCAGATACGCTGGCGGCTCTGAGGGAATCGAAGAAACAGGGCGCAAGGGTGCTAGGGATCGTAAACGTGGTGGGAAGCTCTATCGCCAGAGAGGCAGATAACGTGATGTACACATGGGCGGGGCCGGAGATTGCGGTAGCCACTACGAAAGCATACTCGGCGCAGCTTATCGCGCTCTATCTGCTGGCTATGAAATTCGCATATGAGCGCGGACAGATGAAGGATGAGGTTTTGCAGGAGATGCTTGAAGATTTAAAGGCTCTTCCGTCACAGGTGGAGATGCTTCTTAATAATAAGTCGAAGATCCAGCGTTTCGCGAACCGATACCTTGCGGCAAGGGATGTATTTTTCATCGGGCGGGGCGTTGATTACGCAATCTCGCTGGAAGGCTCGCTGAAGTTAAAAGAAATCTCATATATCCATTCGGAAGCTTACGCGGCGGGAGAATTAAAGCATGGAACCATCTCCCTGATCGAGGAGGGAACTCTTGTGGCGGCAGTGCTTACGCAGAAGGAGCTGTATAAAAAGATGCTCAGCAACATGGTGGAAGTAAGTACGAGAGGCGCGTTTGTGCTAGCGGTAACGAACGAGGGCAACACGGAAGTGGAGCGCGCGGCGGACTATGTGGTCTATATTCCAGAGACAAACAGGTATTTTACAAATTCGCTGGCGATCATCCCCCTCCAGCTCTTTGGGTACTATATTGCGGTGGGAAGAGGATGCGATGTCGATAAACCGAGAAATCTGGCGAAATCAGTTACTGTCGAATAGATGGTTGAACTTTTTGCCAGAATATAGTAGTATAGGATAGTATTGTGTAAAACCCTGAAAAAACTATGCAAAAGAGAGGCCTGATATGGCGAGAAAGAGAGAACTGGCAGCGATCAGGGCTGCAAAGGCCAGAAAGAGACGGAGAAGGCGCAGGCGTCTGCGGGCAGTTATCCTGATGTTCGAGACGATCATCCTGCTGTCGCTGATGGCGGTAGCGTTCGTTATGGCAAAGTACGATAAATTCCAGAGGGTGGATATAGATAAAGACAATATAGAGGTCAATGAAGGAATAGAACTTACCGGGTATACAACGGTGGCGCTGTTTGGAGGCGACTCCAGGGAAGGGCAGCTGGAAGAGGGAACTCATGCCGATACGATTATTATCGTAGCCATTGACAACGAGACGAAAGAAATCCGGATGGCATCCATATACCGGGATACCTTGCTGCGGCAGATGGATGACACTTACAAGAAAGCAAATAATGCATATTTTGTAGGAGGCCCGGGGGAAGCGATAAGCATGCTGAATAAGAACCTTGACCTTGATATTGAGGATTATGCTACGGTAGACTTTAAGGCAATGGCGGATGTAGTGGATCTGATGGGCGGAATTGAGATAGAGGTTACGGATGCGGAGGCAGACATGCTGAATGACTATGTGGGAGAGACTGCGAAAGCCGCCAAGAAGAAAGCGAACAAGCTGGACGGAGCAGGAACTTACCTGATGGACGGGCCGCAGGCAGTGACTTATGCAAGGCTGCGTAAGCTGGAAGGCGGCGACTATAAGAGAACGGAGCGTCAGCGCACGGTAATCATGAAACTTTTTGAGAAAGTCAAGACAACAGATATTGCTACGCTCAATGAGATCATAGATACGGTGTTCCCGCAGGTATCTACAAGCTTTACGCTGAAAAAGATTATCGGCATGTCTTCAGCGCTCATGAAGTATAAGCTTGCGGAGAGCGAAGGATTCCCGTTTGAAAAGACTGACGGGGTCACTTATCCTGAGGCGGGAGATGTGGTGGTGGCTCAGGGCCTTGCGGAAAATGTCCGTGAACTGCATGAATTTTTATATCCCCACAAGGCAACGGAGCAGGTGTCGGACACGGTGCAGATGATTTCGGATGAAATCATGAACCTGACCGGCGTGGTGAGGCCGGCAGAGCTGGATGAGGACGCGGGAGAAGGCGGAGACGGCCAGGAGGACGGCCTGCAGGAAGAGGATGGCTATGAGGATGCGGATGTCATGGAAGATGACGGCTATGAGGATGATTCATACACAGAGGATGAATATACAGAAGATGAATAGACGCGCTGGAAGGGGGATAAAAGAATGAAGATAAGAAAAAAAATCAGCAGCGTAATATTGGCCTTATGCCTATTGGTGCCATGCTTTTCCATGGTCGCCATTGCGGCGGACGGGAAGATATCATTTTCCGACCCGTCAACCAAGGTGGGAGACATGGTAGAGGTAAAGTGTGCGGTAAGGTCTACAGGAGGATCACTTGGAAACGTGGAGGTACAGTTAAGTTATGACAGCGAGGCTTTGAGCTTTGATTCGGGTGACGGGGCGGAGTCTGGGGAAGACGGCTCAGTAACCCTGGCAGGAAACGGAGGCTCCTCCGAGCAGGTGTTTATGCTGAAATTCCAGGCACTTAAGGAAGGCAGCACGCAGATCACCATATCCGGCGCGACGATTGCATCTGCGTCGGGCAGCGAGCTTACGCTTGACCAAGGCAATTCTACCGTAAAGATTGCGGCGGGCGATCCTTCGAAGATAAAGAAAAAAGAAAAAGACAGCGGTTCCTCTTCATCCGCCGAGGATATACAGGTGGAGGTAGACGGAACGGCTTATATGCTGACGGATAAATTTTCTGAAGGGGATATACCGACAGGCTATGCCAAGACAACTGTATCTCTGGACGGACAGGAACGGCAGATGGTCGTGAACGAGAACAGCGGCGTGACTTTAGGCTATCTTTTAAATGGAGACAGCGGGAGCTTTTTCCTCTATAATGAGGAGAATGCGACATTTTCCACATATGCGGAACTTGCGATATCCGACAAGACTTCTATCATCCTTCTCAGTGATACGTCGGAAGTGAATCTGCCCAAAGAATACCAGCAGGCGGATCTCACCCTGGAGGATAAGACTTTTCCGGTATGGCAGAAGGCGGACGAGGACGGGTATTATATCCTTTATGCCATGAATAATTTGGGTGAAAAGGATTATTACCGCTATGATGTGGAGGAAAATACTTACCAGCGCTTTGAACCAGGCAGCGGAGACGAGGAGGAGAAAGAAACGAAAGGCCTTCTCGGGAAAGCGGAGAAGTTTATATCAAAAAATATTCAGAAGATCGTGCTTTTCGGCGGACTTGGATTGATTGTGATCATTCTCCTCATATTTATCCTCGGAGTAAAGAACGTCAACCTCAATAAAGAGCTGGATGAGATCTATGAGGAATACGGCTTGAATGACATGCCGGAACCGGATCCGAAAGCGGCGAAAGGGAAGAAAGAAAAAAAGGAAAAAAAGAAAAGTTTGCCGGGATTTGGCGGAGGCAAGAAGGGCGGCTATGACATAGACGATGATTTTGCAACGTCAAGCATGGATTTTACGGAAGACATGGGTTTCACGGAGGATATGGGCTTTACGGAAGACATGGGTTTCACGGAGGATATGGGCTTTACGGAGGACATGGGCTTTACGGAAGACATGGGCTTTGGAGAGGAGAGCTTTGCCACGGAAGAGCTGAGCTTTGAGGAAACCGGATTTGAGACGGCGGAGCTTGGATATGATGACGGAGACCTTCTGGATGATGTTGATAAAGATGAGTTTGTCGTCTACGGGGGAGAGAGCCGCACGGAAGAGCTGACGATCGATGATTTGGACGATCTGCTCAGTGAACGTCCGAAGAAAGAAAAACATCCTGATCCGGATGATACATTTAAGGTAGACTTTATTGACCTGGATTAAAATAAGATGACAGGAACTCCACGTCATATGTGCGGAACGATTGCCTGGTTTCCCGCATACGGCATGGAGTTCTTGCCAATGTTTCAAAAGTTGGGGAATGGGTATGAAAAAGAGGTTATTTTTTGCGGCAGGCGCTGCATCAGGCATGCTCCTGTCAAATTATGTGACTTTCCGGGCTGTGTTTGCCCGTCCTGAAAAGAGGTGGAAAAGGGAAAGATATGACTGTGCGGTTGTCTGCGGCTGTCCTGCGGGAGAAGGCGGCGTGCCTTCAAGAGTCATGAAAACACGGGTAGAGAAGGCTGTTGAGCTGTGGCGGGAGGGAAAGGCGGAAAAGCTTATTTTTTCCGGGGCGGCAGTAAAGAACTCCTACGTGGAGGCGGAGGTTATGAAAGCATATGCCCGGACGCTGGGGGTGCCTGATGACGTGGTGATCACAGAACCGGAGGCGGTCAGCACATATCACAATATGAAACTTGTGAAACCGCTAATGGAAAAGAATGGTCTTAAAAACTGCATTGTCGTGACAAATAGCTGGCATCTCAGGAAAGCTGCCCACTATGCGGACAAATTCGGATTTGACCATGTTATGTGCCCGGCTGAAGAGCCGGAGGGAACCGGGAAGTTTTATGCGCTATGGCATTATGCGGCGATCAATCTCCATATGTATCTGAACTTTTACAGAGGGCTGTATTAAGGGCGGGATATTTATGGAAAGGCAGATCTTAAAGAGGTAGAAATATGAAGTGGAATCAGTATCGGTTAAAGACGACAACGCAGGCGGAAGATATCATAAGCAGCATGCTTGCAGAACTTGGAGTGGAAGGAGTGCAGATTGAGGACAGGGTAGCGCTATCTGAGAGTGATAAGGAGAAGATGTTCGTGGACATCCTGCCAGATATCCCGGAGGATGACGGAACGGCTTACCTGACCTTTTACCTGGATTCGGAAGAGGACAATAAAGCTCTTTTGGAAGAGATAAAAAAAGAGCTGGAAGAGATGAAAGAATTCCTGGATCTTGGAGAGTGCGTAATTGAAGAGTCTCAGACAGAGGATATTGACTGGATCAATAACTGGAAACAGTATTTCCATCAGTTTTATATTGACGATATTCTTGTGATTCCTTCCTGGGAGAAGGCAGGAGAAGAAGACAGTGACAAGATGATCGTCCATATCGACCCGGGAACGGCTTTCGGAACGGGGATGCATGAGACGACCCAGCTGTGCATACGCGCCCTGAAAAGATATGTGGAGAAGGACGCGCTTGTACTGGACGTGGGCTGCGGCAGCGGTATTTTGGGGATGCTTGCCCTGAAATTCGGCGCGGGGCATTCTTTTGGAACAGACCTCGACCCGTGTGCGATTGCGGCAACCCATGAGAACATGGAGGCAAATGGAATCAGGACAGACCAGTATGATGTCATAATTGGAAACATCATTGACGATGCCAGGATACAGGAGGAAGCAGGATACGAAAAGTACGATATCGTGCTTGCCAATATCCTTGCGGATGTGCTCATCCCTCTTACCCCGGTGGTCATAAACCAGATGAAACCGGGAGCTGTCTATATCACCAGCGGCATCATAGACGATAAGGAACAGGATGTTGTCCGGGCAGTGGAGGACGCGGGGCTTGAGGTCTTGGAGGTAAACCACCAGGGAGAGTGGGTATCTGTCGTTTCGCAGAAACAGATGTAGAGGTTCAGGGGGTAATTAAGATGCAGCACTTTTTTGTTCCTCATGAGCAGGCGGGAAATTCCCGTATTTTCATAACGGGCGAGGATGTACATCACATGAAACATGCCCTCAGGATGAAGAGCGGTGAAGAGCTGATGGTGAGCGACGGAAATAATTTGAAATACCTGTGCAGGCTGAAAGGCTATGAGACGGGGAATGACGGCGCGGAGAGGGCGGTTCTTGAAATCGTGAGGCAGGAAGAAAACGATACGGAGCTGCCATCACGCATCTATCTGTTCCAGGGGCTTCCGAAACAGGACAAAATGGATCTTATCGTACAGAAATCAGTGGAGCTTGGAGTCTATAAGGTCATTCCAGTAGCAATGCGACGTTCTGTAGTGAAACTCAGCGGAGAAAAGGCAGACAAGAAAAGGCGGAGATGGCAGGAGATAGCAAAGGGCGCGGCGAAACAGTCTGGAAGAGGGCTTGTTCCTGAGATAGAAAAAGTTCTGTTCTGGGAGGAGGCTCTTAAGATGGCAGAGAACATTGATGTACTGCTGTTCCCTTACGAGCTGGCGGAAGGGATAAGCAATACGAGGCAGGTGATAGGCGGCCTCCAGCCAGGGCAGTCCATCGGCATCTTCATCGGACCCGAGGGCGGCTTTGAAAAGACGGAGGCGCAGGAAGTGCAGAGGGCGGGAGCGAAGGCCATCACGCTTGGAAAACGGATTCTCCGGACAGAAACAGCCGGAATCGCAACATTATCCATGTTGATGTTCCAACTGGAGGAATAGCCACATATTCTAATAATAAAGAAAAGAAAAAAGGAATAGATTTGTATGAAAGAAGTGTACCTGGATAATTCTGCGACAACATGTGCATATGAGAGCGTCGGCGACCTTGTACGCAAGGTGATGTGCCAGGATTATGGCAATCCGTCTTCTATGCACAAGAAGGGCGTGGAGGCAGAACGATATATAAAAGAAGCGAAAGAAACGCTGGCAAAGCTGTGGAAAGTGCAGGAAAAAGAGATTTTCTTCACATCCGGCGGTACAGAGAGCGATAATCTGGCCCTCATCGGAGCCGCACGGGCAAACCGCCGGGCGGGAAACCATCTCATCACGTCTGCGATCGAGCATCCTGCCATTATCAATACGATGCGCCATCTGGAGGAGGAAGGTTTCCGGGTTACGTTCCTCCCGGTGGATCGGTACGGGAGGATCAGGCTGGATGCCTTAAAGAGCGCGCTGTGCAAAGACACGATTCTGGTGTCGGTCATGTACGTGAACAATGAAGTGGGTTCTGTGCAGCCGATTCAGGAGGCGGCAGGGATCGTCAAAGCGTATAACCGGAACATCCTGTTCCATGTGGACGCGGTGCAGGGGTTCGGGAAATACCGCATTTACCCAAAACGGCTGAAAGTTGACATGTGTTCGGTGAGCGGGCATAAGATTCACGGGCCGAAGGGGATCGGCGCCCTTTACATTGACAGCGGGGTGAAGATTCACCCGATCGTGTTCGGAGGGGAGCAGCAAAGGAATATCCGCTCCGGAACAGAAAATGTGGCGGGAATAGCAGGGCTGGGTCTTGCGGCGAAGCTTATCTATGAAAATCTGGATGAGAAAGTTGCGGGAATGAGGCTCTTAAAGCAGCATTTCATCAAGGGAGTGTCGGAGATTGAGAATACGACTATACATGGGCTGTATGACGAGACTTCCGCGCCGCATATCATCAGCGTGGGCTTTGCAGGAATCCGCAGTGAGGTTCTCCTCCATGCACTGGAGGAGAGAGGAATCTATGTTTCTTCCGGCTCTGCCTGCGCGTCTAACCATCCCCAGGTGAGCGGGGTGCTGAAAGGAATCGGAGCGGGCCAGGAGTTTCTGGATGCCACGCTCAGGTTCAGCATGTCGGAATTCACGACGGGGGAAGAGATTGATTATACTCTGGAGACACTGAAAGAGCTGGTGCCTGCCCTTAGAAAATACACGAGGCGGTAGAAGAGAGCGAGGAGAAAGAAAAATGAGGTTTCATACATTTTTACTGAAATACGGTGAGATTGGGATTAAAGGAAAAAACAGATATCTGTTTGAGGATGCGCTGGTTCGGCAGGTACGCCGGGCCTTAAAAGATGTGGACGGACAGTTTGAAGTCTATAAGAAACAAGCGCGCATCTATGTGGACTGCGAGGGGGATTACGACTATGAAGAGGCCGCGGAGCATTTGAAGAGGGTGTTCGGCCTGGTAGGCATCTGCCCCGTGGTGCGTCTTGCAGACGAAGGATTTGAAAAATTGAAAGAAGACGTGGTTGCTTATATGGATGAGATGTACCCGGATAAGGAAATCACGTTTAAGGTGGAGTCCAGGCGTGCAAAGAAGACTTATCCGAAAAATTCCATGGAAATCAGCCGTGACCTGGGCGAGGCTGTGCTGGAGGCATTTCCGGACATTCGGGTGGATGTGCACCGTCCGGATGTCACGGTGAATATCGAAGTGCGGGATGAGATTTATGTGTATTCCCAGATCATACCGGGAGCAGGGGGCATGCCGGTAGGGACAAACGGAAAGGCGATGCTCCTTCTCTCGGGCGGCATCGACAGTCCTGTGGCAGGCTATATGGTCTCCAAGAGGGGAGTGGGGATAGAGGCGACATATTTCCATGCGCCGCCCTACACAAGCGAGCGGGCAAAGCAGAAGGTTTTGGATCTGGCAAAACAGGTGGCGAAATATTCCGGGCCGATTAAGCTCCATGTGGTGAATTTCACGGACATACAGCTGTATATCTATGACCGGTGTCCCCACGATGAGCTGACGATCATTATGCGGCGCTATATGATGAGGATCGCGGAGCATTTTGCGGGGAAGGACGGATGCCTTGGGCTTATCACAGGAGAGAGCATCGGCCAGGTGGCAAGCCAGACGATGCAGAGCCTTGCGGCGACGAACGATGTGTGCGGCCTTCCGGTATACAGGCCGCTGATCGGGTTTGACAAGCAGGAGATTGTGGAAGTTGCGGAAAGGATAGGTACTTATGAGACGTCTATCCAGCCTTTTGAGGACTGCTGCACGATCTTCGTGGCGAAACATCCTGTGACAAAACCGAATGTGGATGTGATAAGGCGTTCGGAGGAAAGGCTGTCGGAGAAGATTGATGAGCTTGTGCAGACGGCAGTTGATACGGCAGAGATCATTGATATAAAATAAAAAGGGCCAGATTCCACCCGGCGGTGGGTCTGGCTGGTAAAAGGGCGGATCCCCGGACATTCAGAAACTATACAAGGTATGTTTCCAGCACTTTGAGGATCTCTTCTGTTTCTGATTCGCTGGCATGGATGTTCAGCTCGATGGATTTGGACAGATCCAGGCTGAAGATTCCCATGATGGACTTTGCGTCGATGACATATCTTCCGGATACAAGGTCAAAGTCGCAGTCGAACTTTGTAATGTCGTTTACAAAAGATTTTACTTTATTGATAGAGTTTAAAGAAATTTGTACTGTTTTCATTCATTTTACCTCCTTGATGCCTTTTATTGTCATTACCATATTATAGGCATGAACCATAAAAGTCAAGAAAATGTTTGAAATAATGTCAGAAAGGAACTACCTATGAAAAAAGCGGCGTTTCACAATTTAGGGTGCAAGGTAAACGCATATGAGACGGAGGCTATGCAGCAGCTTTTCGAGGAGAACGGTTTTGAGACCGTGCCGTTTTCGGAGAAGGCAGACGTGTACGTGGTAAATACCTGCACGGTGACAAATATGGCGGATCGCAAGTCCAGGCAGATGCTTCACCGGGCAAGAAAAAATAACCCGGATGCGGTAGTCATAGCTGCGGGATGCTATGTGCAGGAGAAGGAAGGGCATGTGGACAGCTGCATCGACATCATTGTGGGGAATAACAGGAAGAAAGACATCATAGAGATATTGAGAGAGTACGAGAAAGAGCACAGGGGGAGCAGAGCTTTTGGCAGCGGTGATTTTTATGACGGGAGGATTGACATCAGCCATGCGGGGGAGTATGAGGAGCTGCGCCTTGGAAAGACTGCGGAACATACCCGGGCTTACATCAAAGTACAGGACGGGTGCAACCAATTCTGCTCTTACTGCATCATTCCCTTTGCCAGGGGAAGGGTCAGGAGCAGGCGGCCGGAGAGCGTCCTCGACGAGGTGAGGACACTGGCGGGCAAGGGTTATAAGGAGATTGTGCTGACCGGGATTCATCTAAGCTCTTACGGGGCGGATTTTAAAGAAGAGGGGGAGACTCTTCTGCCGCTGATAGAAAAGGTGCATGGAGTGGACGGAATTGAGAGGATCAGGCTCGGCTCGCTGGAGCCGGGGATCATCACGGAAGAATTTGCAGTGAGGCTCTCTTCGCTGCGTAAAGTCTGCCCTCATTTTCACCTGTCGCTGCAAAGCGGGTGCAATGCCACGTTAAAGCGTATGAACCGGCGGTATACAAAAGAAGAATACTATGAGAAATGCGTCCTGCTCCGAAAGTATTTTGACAATCCGGCCCTGACGACAGACGTTATCGTGGGATTTCCGGGGGAGACGCAGGAAGAGTTTGAAGAGTCCAGGGCATTTATCGATCAGGCGGACTTTTATGAAACCCATATCTTCAAGTATTCAAGGCGGGAAGGAACGAAAGCCGCGGGGATGCCGGAACAGGTACCTGAAGAGGAAAAAGCGAGGAGAAGCGCAATTCTTTTGGAGATGAGCCGGAAAAAAGAAAAGGCTTATGAGAGGATGCTGATCGGAACTTCCAGAAAAGTGCTGGTGGAAGAAGAAAGTATCATGGACGGAGAGACATATCAGGTCGGGCATACGATGGAATATGTCAAAATCAGACAAAAATCGGAGAAAAATCAGATAAATCAGATAATTAATGTAGAAATTGAAAGCCATTTGCAAATAATACATTGAATTTTGAATGGCTTTAGGTTAGAATAAGAAAGAAGTATTTTTGGAGGACGTGAGTATATGAGGGATTTAAGCAGCACTCAGTTTTTTCAGGTAGAAAGCGGTCCACAAATTCAAGCAAAAGATATCCTTGAGATTGTGTACAAAGCTCTGAGCGAAAAAGGGTACAACCCGGTGAATCAGATTGTCGGATATATTATGTCAGGAGACCCGACATATATTACCAGCTATAACAGCGCGAGAAGCCTGATTATGAAGATGGAGCGGGATGAGTTAGTGGAAGAGATGCTCAAGACATATATTGAGCATAACGGATGGCTATGAGGGTGATAGGCCTGGATTACGGCTCGAAGACTGTGGGGGTGGCGGTGAGCGACGCCCTGGGGATTACCGCGCAGGCAGTCGAGACCATAAACCGCAAAGAGGAAAATAAGCTGAGGAAAACCTGTGCGCGCATAGAAGAGCTGGCAACAGAGTATGAAGCGGAACGTATCGTGGTGGGATTTCCAAAGCATATGAACAATGATATTGGGGAACGTGCGGAAAAAGCGATGGAATTTGGTGAGATGCTGAAGAGACGGACAGGCCTTGAGGTCGTCATGTGGGATGAGCGTCTTACTACAGTAGAAGCAGAACGGACTTTAATTGAAAACAAAGTGAGACGTGAGGACCGCAAAAAATATATTGATAAAATTGCGGCTGTTTTTATATTGCAAGGATATTTGGATAGTATTTCTATGAGTGGGAAAAGGTAGGTAATTATGGAGAAAATCGCATTTACGTCCGAAGAAATGTCAGAGACCGTAGAGTTCTTTGTCCTGGAGCAGACAAAGATCAACGGGATATCCTATATACTGGTAACAGATTCGGAGAGAGGGGACGCGCAGTGCCTGATTTTAAAGGATACCGCGCCTCAGGATTCCGATGACAGCATCTATGAGATCGTGGAAGACGACGACGAGCTTTCGGCGGTCTCCAAAGTATTCGAGGAACTCCTGGAGGATGTTGACATAGACGGGTAGCTGGCGTTACATATACAAAAGCAAAGGTTCTGAAAGGATAGTAAATTATGCCTATCAATCAGGAAAGATTCAAACAAAAGTTGAAAGAAAAAGGGCTTAAGGTAACGAATCAGCGGTTGCTTGTGTTGGAAGTGCTTGAGTGCCACAGAGACAAGCATATGACTGTTGAGGATATTTATGATCTGGTAAAGGAAGATTACCCGGAGATCGGGCTTGCGACAATTTACCGGACTGTGCAGCTGTTGATGGAAATGCAGTTGGTGGATCGTATCAATCTGGGTGACGGGTGCTCGCGCTATGAGATCGGGGAAACCGAAGGCGCGCCGAACAGGCATCACCACCATCATTTGATATGCAGAGGATGCGGGAAAGTGGAGCCGTTTAAGGACGACCTGCTGGACGAGCTGGAGCGCCATGTGGAAAGGGCGACAGGATTCTGCATACTTGACCACGAATTAAAGTTCTATGGACATTGCAGAGAATGCCTGAAAGGAAACGGAAATAATCAGTTGGAGGTGGAACGTTGAAAAAAGAGAACAACGGAAAATTGCGTATCATTCCGCTCGGAGGTTTAGAGAAGATTGGAATGAACATAACTGTCTTTGAGTATGAAGACAGTATTATTGTGGTGGACTGCGGTCTGGCATTCCCGGAAAACGACATGCTGGGAATCGATCTGGTCATACCGGACATCACATATCTGAAAGACAATATTCAGAAGGTGAAAGGATTTGTAATAACCCATGGGCATGAGGACCATATCGGGGCATTGTCATATGTCCTCCGGGAGATGAATCTCCCGATTTACGCCACAAAGCTTACCATGGGAATCATAGAGAAGAAGCTGACGGAACACAATCTTTTACGCAGCACCAGGAGAAAGGTGGTAAAACACGGGCAGTCTATTAATCTTGGGCAGTTCCGTATTGAGTTTATCAAGACGAACCACAGCATTCAGGATGCGGCAGCCCTTGCAATCTATTCCCCTGCGGGAATCGTGGTGCATACGGGTGATTTTAAAGTGGATTATACGCCTGTATTTGGAGATGCCATCGATTTGCAGCGGTTTGCTGAAATCGGGAAAAAAGGCGTTCTGGCGCTTATGACGGACAGCACTAATGCGGAGAGGCCGGGATTTACTCAGTCCGAGCGGACGGTGGGATTCACATTTGACCACATCTTCGCGGAGCATCAGAATACGAGGATCATCATTGCGACTTTTGCGTCTAATGTTGACAGAGTTCAGCAGATCATCAATTCGGCGTGTAAGTACGGCCGAAAGGTAGTCGTGGAAGGGCGGAGCATGGTGAGCATCATCCAGGTTGCCCAGGAACTGGGCTATTTAAGCGTTCCGGAACACACTCTGATAGAGATAGACCAGCTTAAAAACTATCCGCCGGAAAAGACCGTGCTTATCACGACGGGCAGCCAGGGAGAATCCATGGCGGCGCTCTCCCGCATGGCGGCGGACGTGCACCGGAAAGTTACGATCATGCCCGGGGATACGGTAATCTTTAGCTCGAATCCGATTCCGGGAAATGAGAAATCAGTGTCAAAGGTTATCAACGAGCTGTCGGAAAAAGGTGCGGACGTGATCTTCCAGGATGCCCATGTGTCCGGACATGCATGCCAGGAAGAGCTTAAGCTTATCTATTCCCTTGTGAAGCCGAAGTATGCGGTTCCCGTACACGGGGAGTTCCGGCACAGGAAGGCGAATGCAGCCCTGGCGAAAAATCTTGGGATACCGAAGGAAAACGTGTTCCTTATCCATTCCGGGGATGTGCTGGAGCTAAACAATGAGAAAGCCGCCGTAGTGGACAAGGTGCAGACAGGGGAGATACTGGTAGACGGGCTTGGAGTGGGAGACGTAGGGAATATCGTGCTCCGTGACCGCCAGCATCTCGCGGAAGACGGGATTTTGATCGTAGTCCTTACGCTTGAGAAAGGGAGCAACCAGCTTCTTGCGGGACCGGACATCGTGTCCAGAGGTTTTGTCTACGTCAGGGAGTCCGAGGGGCTGATGGAAGAGGCGAGACAGATTCTCACCGATGCGGTGGAAGACTGCCTGTGCCATCAGAGAAATGCGGACTGGAGCAAGATAAAGCTTGTGATCCGTGACCGGATGAATGAGTTTATCTGGAAGAGAACTAAGAGGAAACCGATGATACTGCCGATAATTATGGATGTGTAAGATGATTTCCGATGAAAGAATAACGACTTATATCCACTCTCTGGAATCTCCGGAGAGTGGTATTATTGAGAGGATAGAACAGGAAGCGCTGGAGCAGTCAGTTCCGATCATACGGAAAGAGACGCAGAGTTTCCTGAAAGTGCTCATGACGGCAAAAAAGCCCCGGCGGGTGCTGGAGATAGGAACTGCAGTGGGCTTTTCGGCGATTTTAATGTGTGAGTATATGCCGGAAGACGGCCATGTCACTACAATCGAGAATTACCGCAGGCGAATCTTTGCGGCGCGGGAGAATTTCCGGCGGGCAGGGGTTGAAGGGCGGGTCACCCTCCTTGAGGGAGACGCGCTGGATGTGATGAAGACGCTTGAGGGAAACTATGACTTTATCTTTATGGACGCAGCTAAGGGGCAGTACATCCATTACCTTCCGGAGGCCATGCGCCTTCTTGAGCCGGGAGGCATGATGATGACGGACAATGTGCTCCAGGACGGAGACGTGATTGAGTCAAGGTTTGCCGTTGAGAGGAGGAACCGGACGATCCACAGCCGCATGAGGGAGTTTTTGTATGAGCTGAAACACGCGGACTGCCTTCAGACCTCCATCATTCCTCTGGGAGACGGAGTGGCGCTGAGCGTGAAGAAGGAGCGGAAAGAGGAATGAAGATGAGAGATAAAAAAAGACGCCCGGAACTTCTGATTCCGGCAAGCAGCCTGGAAGTTCTGAAGACGGCAGTGATATACGGAGCCGACGCGGTATATGTGGGCGGCCAGGCTTTTGGGCTTCGCGCCAAGGCTAAAAATTTTTCCATGGAAGACATGAGGGAAGGAATTGAGTTTGCCCACCGTCACGGAGCCAGAGTGCATGTCACGGTGAACATACTGGCGCATAATGAAGACCTTCCGGGAGTGGAAGAATATCTGAGGGAACTGAAAGCCCTGGGGCCGGACGCGCTGATTATCGCGGATCCGGCAATTTTTATGATGGCAAAGGAAATTTGCCCGGAGATTGAGAGGCATGTGAGCACTCAGGCCAACAATACGAACTACGGCACTTACCGTTTCTGGTGGGAACTTGGAGCAAAGCGCGTTGTCTCCGCAAGGGAGCTGTCATTAAAAGAGATCCGGGAGATCCGGGAAAATATCCCGGAAGAGATGGAGATTGAAAGTTTTATACACGGAGCCATGTGCATTTCTTATTCCGGAAGGTGCCTTTTGAGCAATTATTTTACAGGCAGGGATGCGAATCACGGAGCCTGCACTCATCCGTGCCGCTGGAAATACGCGGTGGTTGAGGAGACCCGGCCTGGGGAATACATGCCGGTCTATGAAAATGAGCGGGGAACTTTTATCTTTAACTCAAAAGACCTGTGCATGATAGAGCATATCCCGGAGATGATCGAGGCGGGAATCGACAGCTTTAAGATAGAAGGGCGCATGAAGACCGCCCTCTATGTTGCGACCGTGGCGCGGACCTATCGGAAAGCCATCAGCGATTACCTGGAATCACCCCAAAAGTACAAAGAAAACATGCCCTGGTATTTAGACCAGATATCGAACTGTACCTACCGTCAGTTCACGACAGGATTCTACTTTGGAAAGCCCGGGGATGAGAGCCAGATTTACGACAGCAACACGTATGTAAAAGAATACACCTATCTGGGGATAGTGGGTGAAGTGAAGGGAAATACCTGCCGCATTGAGCAGCGCAACAAATTCACCGTCGGCGAGGCTGTCGAGATCATGAAACCCGACGGCCGCAACATATCCGTGACGGTAAAAAGCATCGCTGCCGAAGACGGCACCCTGCAGGAGAGCGCCCCCCACCCCAAACAGGTGCTTTTCGTGGAGCTTACCGAGGCCCCTGACATTTACGATGTCCTGCGCCGCGAAGAACCCTTATAGCCATGTGATTAATTCATCATATATTATCGAATAGTAATTATCGTATACAATTGTATTTCGAACAAGCTTTAACAAAGAGTAGTCTTTTGGAAACGTGTTTATATCCTTTTCCTTAGATTTCAAAGAGAGGTGCGATATTGTAGGGTTTGTAGAAGAACGTCGGAGTTGTTTGAAGTGTAACAAAAATATTTTAAAGATATGGGACATTTTTTGGTAAGAGAATACTGAAAAGTGTCCTTTTAGTGTAGTAAGTAAGGATACGATTTAATCAGAAAAAGTTATTGTCAGTTTATTGGAGAAGGCCTGTCAAGTAATTGCCAGTTAGGTGTGTGGAATTAAATAAAATATGAAGATGATTAAAAAGAACTTGCGTTCGAAAAAAACGCTTGCAAATATTCGCGTAAATGAATATAATATAAGGTATTAACAAGGAAAAAGCGACGTATTCCGGATGATTCTATGAAATTGGCAAATGGAAAGAAAATAATTATAGTCAACGAGGTGGTGTATTAAAATGTTAAAGGATAAAACATTAACATATATTAGTTTGTTTAGTAGTGCAGGAGTTGGCTGTTTTGGATTCAAGAAAGCGGGCTTTGAATGTATAGCATCTAATGAAATAATTGAAAGAAGGTTAAATGTTCAAAAGTTTAATAATAAATGTAAGTTTGATTCAGGATATATCTGTGATGATATTACAACTGAAAAAACTAAAAATAAAATATTTATCGAAATAAAAAAATGGGAAAAACTTGGCAATGATAGGGTAGATGTGTTGGTTGCAACGCCACCATGCCAAGGCATGTCAGTAGCGAATCATAAAAAAGCAGAGAATGAAATTATTAGAAATAGTTTGGTAGTGGAATCAATTCAATTAATTCATAGTATTAAACCAAGATTTTTTGTTTTTGAAAATGTAGCTGCTTTTATGAAAACTGGATGTACAGCACCGGATGGTACAGTAAAATCGATTGGCGATGTGATTGATAAAGAGTTAAGTGAAAATTATATTATAGTTAGCAGAATTCTTAATTTTAAAAATTATGGTTCCAATTCTTCGAGAACACGTACAGTTGTTATTGGTGTTAGTAAGGAAATGGCAGAATATGTATCGCCAATTGAACTATATCCGAGTTTTGTTGAAGAAAAGACATTAAGAAGTGTAATCGGAGATATGCCGAAACTTGAATGGGGAGAGATATGCCCGAATGATTTTTATCATGCTTTTAGAACGTATCCTAGAGAAATGCGTTGTTGGATACATGATTTGAAAGAAGGAGAGAGTGCTTTTGATAACGAAGAAGAATTAAAACGCCCTCATAAGATAATAGATGGAAAAATCGTGCCGAATATCTGTAAAAACGGAGATAAGTATACTCGTCAGTTTTGGGATAAAGTTGCGCCTTGTATCCATACAAGGAATGATCAACTAGCAAGTCAGAATACGGTTCACCCAAAAGAAGATAGAGTCTTCTCAATACGTGAATTGATGAAGATTATGACTATCCCGGAGGAGTTTAAATGGATTGATGCATCATTGGAGGAACTTAATTCTTTACCAGATAAGGAAAAATTATCTTTATTGAAAAAGGAAGAAATTAAAATCAGACAAAGTATTGGTGAGGCAGTTCCTACAAGTATTTTTTATCAAATTGCGTGTAATATAAAAAGATTTATGAAACAAGAGCATTTTACTAATGCGGTTGTCAATAAGATTATTGAAAACTATAAATTAGATAAAACCAGCAAACTGATACAGTTTATAAAAGAAAATCCATTAAACTTAGGTGTTGCAACATTGGCACGTATTGCGGAATTATCAAATTCAAAAAGAGAAAACAATGCTGCATATTATACAAACAGGTTTATAACCAATGAGATTTTTAAAGAGTTACCGGATATTGTTAAAGATGAAATAAGCATATTGGAACCATCGGTTGGAGTAGGAAATTTTTTGCCGTTTGTTTTTAAAAAGTTTGAGGACGTAAAAAAAGTTAATATAGATGTTGTAGATGTTGATGAAATGAATCTTAAGATACTTAAATTGTTATTATCAAAACAGCAAGTTCCATTAAATTTTAGTATCCGTTTTATTCGAGCAGATACTTTGTCATATGACTTTGGAAAGAAATACGATTTGGTAATAGGGAATCCGCCATTTTTCAAACTTAAAGCGAAAGATGCTGAGAAATATTTGAAAAATAATCGGAATAAAAATACAACAAATACTTTTGAATTCTTTTTGGAAAAGGCTTTGACAATATCCGATTATGTTGTGATGATTACACCTAAGGCAGTATTAAATACTCCAGAATTTCGTGTGACAAGGGATTTGCTTGCAGCAAAAAAAATTGATTGTGTTCAGGATTATGGAGAAAATGGATTTAAAGGTGTATTAGTCGAAACAATTTGCTTGTTTATTGATACCAAGGGACAGCCGAAAGATACTAAGGTTGAATCCCTTACTTTGAAAAAAAAAATGGTTCAAAAGCAGAAGTATATAACAGATAAAGCATATCCATATTGGATTATTTACAGGAATAGTTTTTTTGATGAGATATCGAAGAAACTTGATTTTAATAAGTTTACTGTGTTTAGAGACAGGCAGATTACAAATGCAAACACAATACAAGATAATGAAAGAAATTGTTTGAGAGTAATCAAGTCGCGAAATATTAGTGATGATGGAAAAAAAATAATTGATATACCAGGATATGACTCGTACATAAGAAAAGAAACTGTAGAGACACTTAGTGCTTATAAGTTTGTAGGAAATAGAAATGTTTATTTGACGCCGAACATGACATATAAACCAAGGGTAATGCGAAATGTAGCAAATATGGTGGTAAATGGATCTGTTGCGGTGCTTATCCCTCGAGATGGTATTAAATTATCTGAAAAACAAAGGGAATACTTTTCATCTGAGGAATATAGAAAATTTTATCAGATTGCAAGAAATTTTCAGACGCGTTCACTGAATGTAGATGCAACAAGTGTATTTTTTTACGGTATATTAAAGGAGTGTTACAATGGATACTAAAACTATACAAAGGTTTTTAGATGAACATGATTATGACATCAGAAAGACACATAATGGTCGATGGATTGACCAGAAGTGTACGATGGATGTTGTGTGTCTGGTATCTGATTGTATTGTAGAATATACAAGTAATAAAAAAGAGAAAGTATTTACTGTCAATGATATTTGGTACAGCGATTATACGATAGAAAATGTGCAGCAGATTTTTAGCAAACCTGACCCAACTCAAAAAGCCTCAAATGAGTATGATAAGTATTTTGGACAGCCTATAAGATTACTGGATGCTGCTGGAATAATTAGAGGGAAAAGGAACGGACAAGGGTACATATATTCTGTTGTTAATCAGGAAATATTGGAATATATTAGTTTTCGAGAACGTAATAGCTTTAATTTCCTTTGTCTTTATATTGAGAAAGTCCTTAAAGATAGCGATATTTACAGAATGTTTGAGTGTTTTTTCGGATTGCAGGATAAAAATAGTTTTAAAGAATTAAAGGATGGGTACACACAGTTTACAATCAGTAATACCCCAATAAATGGAATAACTGAATGTGGTCGTATTTTCACAAAAGTGTTAAATCCATTGGCTTGCAAATATAAGAAATATGGAACAGAGCGTGGCCGCATGTCTAAAGATGTTATCACACAGGATATGATTATGTATAATCAAAGAAATTGGAGAGATGTTTTGTTAAAGAAACCCAAAGGTATGACAAGGGTTGAGTATGAAGTCACATTGCCAAAGCTAAATGATGATTGTATGACAACTTATCGGATTAATCGTGCGAAAAGAAATTTGCGAAGATTTAATGATTTGCATCGGAACGGAAGAACGGAAGTATTTGATGAAAGACATATTAAAGATTCTGCGACACAGATGCATCATATATTTCCATCAAGTGAATATCCAATGATAGCGGATTATCTGGAGAATTTGATTGCATTGACCCCGACACAGCATTTTTCTTATGCTCACCCTAATAACAATACGCAGTATATTGATAGAACTTATCAGTATTTGTGTTTGCTTTCGAAAACAGGCTCCATTAGAGATAACTTATTAAATGAGGAACAGAAACCGATAATATATGACTTTTATCTTTATCAGACGGTATTAAATGTAGGATTAGATACAGAAGAATTTTATGAAGTTCAGAAGATGGACTTTGAGGGTATTTTGAATCGTATTGAACAGTTCTATCAATGAAAGGATGATTATTAGTATGGCACAGTTAAAATGGGGAAAAGGAATTGGATTACAATTTAAAAGCAATGAAGAATATTATGAAACGCTAGGATTTTTGGCCAAAAGAAGCAGACCTGTAGATATTTATACACATGATAATGGTAGAAGTGGAGCATGGGGAGGTCAAGGTAAGTTAGAAACACATGTTGGTATTAACTTTTTGCCGAGGCCTTTAAAAGAGGCATTTGATCAATCTGGTGATGCAAGATTGAGTGTAACGGAATATGTTTTGAATTTAAGAAATCATGGATTTACGATTAAACAAGATTTTACCGGAAGAAGATACACATATCATTTATATCCAGTATCATTGGATGTGGTTATAGATAGCATAGAATCAAATGTATATATAGAAGACTTTTTTAGAGGATATAATTGGTAAAGAGGGGAAAGAAAGCATGGGTATAGCTAATTTAGTACAAAATGTAGACAATCAGATCATTAAAATTAGAACCAAAAGTTTAGATGTTTCATTTAATGAATTATATGATATGTATAGTGATGGTGAGCTTGCAATTTCTCCAGATTACCAGAGGCTTTTTCGGTGGGATGAAGAGAAACAATCTAGATTTATTGAGTCGTTGATATTAGAAATGCCAGTGCCACCAATATTTGTAATTGAAACAGAGAATGGTGTGTATGAATTGATTGATGGATTGCAAAGGGTTTCCAGTTATTTACATTTCAGAAGTGAAAAGTTAGGAGAAGAAAAAAGAAAACCTTTGATCTTAACGGGTTGTGATATTGTAGAAGAATTGAATGGATTATCATATGATAATTTGCCAAAAGCATTACAGATAAAAATAAAAAGAAGTTTTGTGCGAATGGAGGTAATAAAAAAAGAGAGTGAAAGTAGTTTAAAATATCATATGTTTAAACGTCTGAATACAGGTGGGGAATTATTATCTGACCAAGAGATAAGAAATTGTACAATCAGATTATTAAATTCGGATGCACTTACATTTATTGAAGATTGTAGTGATAATAAAGATTATCGTGAGGTAATTAGAAAAATAGATGAAGAAAAAATTAACAAAAAATTAGATCAGGAGCTGATATTAAGATTTTTTGCATTAAAGAATGACATAGAATGCTATAAATTTCCTGTTGCAGAGTATCTGACAAATTATTTAGAGGGTATAACTATGCAGGAAAAAACATTTGATTACATTCGAGAGAGAGAAGTATTTGAAAAAACGTTTCGGATTATCAACTTGAATTTAGGAGATTCGGCTTTTTCGAGTATTTCTAAAGCTCAAAATATAAAAAAAGATTTTGTTACATATTTGTTTGATGGAATTTCTGTTGCCATCGCTAAATTAGTGGATAAGATAGATTCCGAAGAAAAAAATGTTAAGATTGAAGAAATGATATATGATATAAAAAAAGGAACAGAATTGCAATCATATAAGACAGGTACATTAAATAATTTAAAGCAACGAATTGAATTATTCAAAAAAGGAGTTGAAAGTGTAGTTGACTAAGGATGAGTTGAGGGAAATGCTCGAGGATGAATTGTTATGGCGTTTTGAAGAAATGAATTTTTTTAAAAGGCAATTAGAAAATCTGAATGAAGATAATGAAAAGAAAAAATATCGGAAAAGTATGGTGCTGATATTATATTCTCATTTAGAAGGCTTTATAAAGTCGGCACTAATTAATTATGCCCAATATATAAATGGATTAGGTAAAAAACGCGAGGAATTCGATTTTGCATTGATTGCAACTAGTATGAATAAAGAATTTAAGGATTATGAAAATAAAAATAGTAAAAGTCCTTTGTTCAAAAATAGAAGAGTTCCGTCAGATGATGCAATACATGGAGTTTACAGAAGAATTAATTTACTTGAAAGTAGTTCAAGTTTATTAAGTCAGCCTCTTGTTATAAAGGATGATGCCGTGGATACAGAATCTAATTTATGGTATATTGTCTTGCAAAAGAATTTATATAGGATGGGATTGCCTATGAATATGTTTGAGGAATATAGATCAAATATTGATAATTTGGTTAATCGAAGAAATTCTATTGCTCATGGAAGTAGAACGGATGGTGTTGCAGAGGAGGAATATAAGAAATGGGAAGATAGCACAAAAGCTGTTATGGAAAGCATTGTGAGAAAAATTTACTTATATGCTAATAATGAAAAGTATCTTAGAGCGGTAAATACATGATTTATATGTAGAGTAGGTAGTGTAAAATAGTTTGTGTCTTTGGTAAAAAATGGCTCCTTTTTGGTAAGAATTAAGATATGACAATTCTTATTGAAAAGGAGTATTTTTATGGCAGTTGCAAAGGAGCAAATTCGACAAATTATTTCACAAAATAACATTAGCAGCGTGGCAGATGTTTATTCTCTTCTCAGAGAAAGTTTCAAAGACATCCTCCAGGAGCTTATGGAGGCAGAACTGGATGCTACTCTGGGATATGAGAAAAATCAAAAAGGTGATTTACTGACAGACAATAAGAGAAATGGACACTCTCCCAAGACTCTTAAAAGTCAGTATGGTGAGTTCCAGATTGATGTTCCCAGAGATAGAAATGGCGAATTTGAGCCAAAACTCATTTCCAAGTATCAGAGGGATATTTCTGGAATTGAAGAAAAGATAATCTCACTTTATGCGCGTGGGATGAGTACACGGGATATCCATGATCAGGTTCATGATCTGTATGGAATTGGAGTATCTGCGGAAATGGTGAGCAAAATCACAGATAAGATTCTGCCCCAGGTAAAAGAGTGGCAGTCCCGCCCTTTGAATCCAATTTATCCTTTTGTGTTCATGGATTGTATCCACTATAAAGTGCGGGAAGATGGCCGGATCTTGAACCGTGCTGCTTATGTGGTATTAGGCGTTACTGTTGAAGGGTATAAGGACATTCTGAGCATCACGGTAGGCGCAAATGAAACCAGCAAGTTCTGGCTTGGCATGTTAAACGATTTGAAAAACCGTGGAGTAAAAGACGTACTGTTTTTCTGCGTAGATGGCCTGCCCGGCTTTAAAGAGGCGATACAGGCAGTATATCCGCAGGCAGAAATACAAAGATGCGTGATCCATATGCTGAGGAATTCTTTCAAGTATATCAACTATAATGATTTGAAGAAGTTTTCTACAGACTTCAAAGCCGTCTACAATGCGCCAACGGAATCAGCGGCACTGACAGAACTGGATATCATCAAAGAAAAATGGGGAAAAAAATATCCTTATGCCATTAGTAACTGGGAAAATAACTGGGAAGATGTAAGTTCATTTTTTCAATTTTCAGATGATATCAGACGCATCATGTACACGACAAATATCATAGAGGGTGTAAACCGCCAGTATCGGAAAGTCACCAAGACAAAAAGTGTATTCCCAAGTGATACATCTTTGGAAAAGATGCTATATCTGGCCAGTGAGAATGTAGTAAAAAAATGGACGCAGAGATATCGAAACTGGGACCAGGTATTGAACCAATTGATTGTTTTGTACAGCGAAAGAATCACGAAATACCTGTAAAGTAAAAGGCGGGATGGCAATCATCCAAACAAACCATCCCACCCTTATTCCATCGGCATCTGTATGATTGCCAAAAAACTTAGGTCTTATTCCGGAGGCCGGGTGTGGGCAGAGCCCACGAAAAAGCAATAAATACAGAGCCTTAATAAACATGCAAAAAATTAGAAATAACTGTATAACCCTCCTGAATCTGGGTATACTATAGATACAAAGAAATCTTCGACAGCAAATCGACATCACAAAAAGTGTAAAATCGACAGAGATTTTTTACATATCTTATTCTTATCAGGAAGTCTTAAATTCCATAGACACAAGATTTTTTACAGCCTCTTATAATACGCATTATATCCTTTAGGACGTTTACTCTTGTCATATGATTTATCACGCAATCTCATTACATAATCATAATAAGTTTCAGCAATCGAATCATAATATTCCTCAATATATTCTTTAAATTGATCCATGGTTGCGTAATCTTTGCTGTTATATCGCCAAAACCTCAATACAAGCACATCGCCTGCCGCATAATCTTTGTGCATATACGGATTCCCATAACCATTATCTGACAAGAAATACTGTGGAATGGTAATGGACATTGTATAACCAGACATATTATTTCCGCCCTCTAACAAATAACGATTTTGGGTTCTATTATGTATCACAAAAAAACCATATTCATTATATATTCTGGTATCTCCATCAACTTTCAATTGCATTTCTATTTTTGCATATTCATCTAACGTAATGCCTTTTTCGAGCAATTTAATATTCTGCTCTAACAAAGCCATTGAAGTATTTTCCATTAGCCTATCTCCTTGTATTCATTTGCATTCTATTATGGTTTGTTCATCCACTTCATAACCTTCCAATATATCTATACTTTAGGAACGTCTTTAGAAAAAGTACTATGACATCTTTCCCCACATTTTTTACACACATAATTAATTTGATATGTAGTTCTTTCACCTGGTACATACTGTTCCTGAGTTCCTGTTACTTCACCAGCTCTATTTCTGGTATTAGTTTCAACAAGTACTGAAACTGACTCTCTACCAATAATTTCTTTTCCCTCCTTCTTCAAGCAAAATCGCTTGTTACATGATGGGCACTTATGCTCCTTACCATACCAATAATAAATTATTACATACAACAACATAGACATAATAAGTATTATTACTATCATTCCTATTATTTCCATAACACCCAATGTCGTTCCCATAAATCCAAAAATGTTTGCAAACGCTGAAACTATAATCAACGCAACAAATACCGTTACTCCTAATCGCAACTTTCTCATAAAATTATTAAACAATAAAATTCACTCCTTTAACTAAATTCCACAAAATTCTTTTTGTGCTAATTTCATATTTTGCACCATTTCCCTCAATAAAATATCAATTTCCCCGTTCGCTCTGCAATATGACTTAACAACAAGCATATCATCAGCAAGCAGGAATGTTACACCGCAATATTGCGAATTCAATTCATTAATTTTTGACAGAACGTTTAACATATCATAATTACTAATAGATTTTCTGATATACACCTCTGCATTTTCATCTTCATAAAATACTAATGCCACATTATACAAATCGTCGTTTGTGCCTTGTTCAAAAAATGATAGGAGTGTATATTCCTGATCCTTTTCCTCATGTATGTCGGATTTATCGAATCCGGCCTTTTCTGTATAATCATAGAATTTTTGCAATAAAGTCATTATATTCACCTCCAATAAATTTTTCTATATGTTCTATTGAACTGGATGCAATGGAAAATCCTTTGTGTACATGTATCCAAGGTGGTGCCTTCGGTTTCCTCGACGGAATTCCTCTTATCAATTTCGCCTTATGTTCATCCCTGTCGTTTTCATAATCCTTAATTTTCTTCGCCAAACTATGCATCTTTGTATCAATGCCTTTAGGCAATTCGTGAACATCATTATCACCATAGTATTTAGACATAGACTCTATCAAATTCATAGTTTTATCTACAGCCTTCGGCAATTTTGAAAGAGCTTTTAATGGTTTTCCTGATACAGCAGCACCAACAACACCCACCCATGCGGTTGTTGCTCCAGCTGCATTTATCATTGAATCCAATTTACCTTCCTTAATCAACTTATGTAAATCGAACGCATTTACTCCCATAAATGCCCCAGCTAATTTCACTGCACTCATGGTGTTATCATCAAGACTGAATCCTTCCTGAATTCCTATTTCCGCAATGAGATCCATAGACTTTCCAAACGACTCAATCCCCTTTAATGTCTTACGTGCTAATGACTCTTTAGGCAAAACATCATCCAGAGATTCACTAATTGTCTTAATAAGCCCTATCCCAGCATCCACTGCCGAAAATACTTCTTTCTTACTTATTCCGCTTACAATTCCAATCGCCGCACTGATTGCTACTTTTCCAATATCCTCTGCTATCGCTCCTTTTTTCACTATTCCTAGCGCTTTTTGTTGTTTGCCGGTTTCTATACTTTGACGACGTTGTTGAAGTTCACCACCCAACCCATCTAACATTTTATCATATTCATCAAACAGGTTATCATAGATATTTACTGCCTCTTTATAAAACGAATAAATAATAGAAGCTACAATATCCTCATCTGGTGGCATATCCAATTTATATTCGTCTATCAATCGCTTGTAACCGGAAAACGATTTATATATCTCATCATTAGCATCCGGAATGTATGGATTTTCTGTAGTAGAATTACACTCACGAATATTTTGGCAATGAATCACCAATCTACTTAAGCATTCTTCAAACTGTTGCGACTCCTCACGCAATTTGTTCTTTGCATCACTTGAAGAATGTATATGCTCTGCAATATTCTCTATAGATGCGCTTGTATCTCCATATACATCTTTGATTTGAACAACCGCATCAATATGCCTATTTCTTATATCATTCAACAACTCGTTGTATACCTTATAGTGGTAATCCTTAACAACATCAATTGTATTTTCGATATATACTGCTAATGCACAAGTGATGCCTTCAATTTGGGAAGAAGCGTTTTTCATATATGAGTATGTATCTTCATTCAACTGCATACAATTCACTCCTCCCTAAATAATCAAGATATGGTCAAAATCAATCTCCGGTACCACTACCTCCTGCAATTCATATTTAAATTTCTTAAATGATCGCTGAGTTGCACTACTTGAAATAGCAAAATCAATTGCGATTGAATTTTCGGCTTTCTTAGTAAAAGGAATTCGTAATTTTGTATAATAGCTCTCATTATTTCCACTGACAAATATGTAATCACAAGTCTTCTGAAGCATATGAAAATCATTAAAATCATTATTCGAAGCTACAGCAATAAAAAGCATATTGTAGTTTGTTGAATCAGTAAGAACCGTTTCCATATCTTTTGGAAATTTTCCAACCATTTCAGCTCCGACAAGCCAAATTATCAACGGTTCAAACAATTCTACCATCGCTTTCTTTTCTGTTTCTTTTCTATACAACATATCCAATACTCTAAAATACGAAGAATCAAATTCATAATCTTGCAAAATTGCATTTTTCACATTTGGAATATCACGTATAGTCTTGTTCACAAAGTAATTGTCTACTATTTCCTTTAATGCTTCATATATAGGTTCCTTTTCAGCCACAGCAATATATTCAGTTCTTAAACATAGTGCATCATAAGCAAATTCTTGCAATGAAGGATATTGCGAATAACTGTTAATCAAAGTGGCTTCTCTACAACGCTTATTAAACACATCTATCATTTCATCAAGAAAATCTATTGAATGACGCACATCTTCTTTCTTCAGCATTAAGTCTTTTGCTAAATCGTACTTCTTCATAAATAAATCATTTCTTGCAAGTACCAGATGCTTATATTCCTTTGCAACAGGTGATTTTACAAAATTTGTTGCTAACAGTTTGCAAATATATGCAGTATCGTCTACCGACGGAGTGAATACTCCTATATTCTTTCTTACACCTCTTTCAATAAAGAACGTTTCATAATCATACTTTTTATAATTAAAAACTACTGCTTCACCGAGTGTAATAACATCAAACAAGCTACTGTTTGACCGTAAGTATGTATCGCGGGTATCATTAATCGCATCCAATACATTTTCTAATTCAGACATATTTTTTATACTATCCTCTTGGTAGAATTTATGTACTGATGAAAAACCATACTCCCCAGCATTATTCGTTATGTCACACAAATATTCATAAAAATATTCGTCCGATATATACGGTACTTTAAACAATTGATTGTATTCTTCCTTTACGCCTCCTGTATTTGCTAATACAATACCTTTTTTATCAATTTTAGATGCCGCCGCATTTCCTAACACTCTCGTAGAAACTTCTGCATCACAACCAAGTGCAAATCTAGCCTTGAAGTTTGCAAATACATTTGAGCTCATTGTCCCGGACATCTCTTGACTAGCAAACAACAGATGATATCCTGTAGCACGACCCAGTTTTGTTATGGATGTAAGTAAATCTTCAATAATCGTCTGTTCTCTTGATGTTGATTCCAAAAACAACTGCTGAAATTCGTCTACAAGAAATAATACTCTAGGCAAAACTATTGAATATTTATCCCTTACTTCACTCAATTTTTGCAAACCTACTAACGCAAAAAAATCTTGCCTAGCACGCATTGTTTTTACTAAATAAGTCAATAAACTCACGACATATCTTATCCCACTGGTAGCTGCTACTGCTTTAATATGCGGAACTTCGTATTTTGACAAATATCTACTCAATTCAACCTTTTTAAAGTCTGCCAAGTACAAATTTATCTCCCAAGGAGAATACTCCGCTAACAAGGAAAAAATCAAACTATTTAAAAATACTGATTTACCTGAACCAGTACGTCCTGCCACCAATGCATGAACGGTATCATCACCTAGTACTATTGACATTGGACTAGACCACTCTTCATCCTTTAACCCTGGACGCAGATTAATACCAGTTTTTGTCGTGTTAAACCATAATCCATGTGAATTTTCTTTATTATCTATTACCTGGTCTACTACTCTTTTATCTCGCTCATTAAGAAGTTTTTTAAATAAAGCTATACATTCATCCTGACCAGAGCAGCCTTGGAATAGATGCATAAATTCATATGGTTCCTTAATACATACGAATTCATTATTCTCATTTGCAACAGGCTTTGATATTCCGTTAATGACTTTAGGATTTTTCTCACCTATAAGCAACTTGAAATTTTTCAAGTATGATTCATATGTTAATCTGCTTTTCTCTTCTTCCTCCTTTGCTCTGAGCCTAGCTAAATCATCAAGAGAAAAAAGTTCCTCTGCCATACAAGTTCCTCCTTAATCTAAAATCTGTTTTACCTTGGCTTTCAAAGCAGAAACACCACTACTTACAAAACTTTGTGATTTAGCAGCTGCATTCTTTGCTGCACCAGCTCCTAAACCTCGAACTGCACTTTCACGTGTTTCAAATTCTTGAGCCAATTCTGTAAAACTTGCATTAATACCAGACTTGAATCCTTCTGCAACAATAGATATTGATTGCAATACTACTGGTTCTATTGACACATATATCTCATTTTCTTCTTTCTTACTCTCAATCGTATTTGCGCACTGATTTTGTTGATCTTCAAGAGACGAAACATATTGGTCAATAATCTGTTTTATTGCTTCAAAATCACTAACTTCACATCGCCAATTTGTAGTATCAATACCATTTAATTGCGACGAATCCACTGGTCTCCATGACTGAATTTCCTCTTCTATTTGTGACTCAAGTGTTCTACTTCTATTTTTAGCACTTTCTCCGGCAGACATTTTTTCCATCACTCTTGTAAAACTCAACTCGCTGCTCTGCCATTCTGTCAAAGCTCTCGTTTCTGCATTTTTCAGTTCTTCATTGTAATAAGTTACCGCTTCTGTAGATAACTTAATTACCGGCTCATACTTTAATTCTTGTGCCTTTGTTGTTATCTGCTCAACAACCTTCTGTGTTTGTTCTTGAATTGTCTCCAATGCATTCTGATAAATCTGATACATACTTGTAATTTCATCTTCACTAAAATTGAATCCCATAGTTTTTTCTCCTTAATATTTATAGATTGATAACTTCTTTTGTAACAAACTCAGGTATTTCTCCATTGATAGTAAACAACTTAACATAATCCATATCACTAACTGCATCATATACATCCTTGTCAAGTTGATAAGTGTCTAAATATAATACCTTGTTTATATCCATACCTTCATCACTTCCAGCAATCTCAATAAATTCATCCATAGAAAGAATTTTGTTTACACATAACTTTTCATCTAAAAGCCTTTTTTGATTCGACACCATCAGTTCATATTCAAATTCAGATACCAAACCTTCAAATTCGTATATCTGGTTATTATCTCTCATTTTCTCCAGAACTCGTGCGAATACTTTAGAAGAACCGTCATCTCGTAATATGGACTGAGCTAAGCTTTTCTTCATAAACACGATAGGTAAGAATCCAAAATTCTCTCCACCTATAAATAACTGTGTTATTTCGCGTTCTGCTGCCGTAAAATCATGTCCTACAAAATATACAATGTTATATTTTATCGGATTCTCACGATTTGCTAATCTTGAAGGATTTATATTCCTAATTCGTCCATCGGACAATGAATCAACTGTATCTCTTGTTGCTTTTAACTCGTCAAATAATTGTTGAACTCCTTGTTGTGTATGAATTACCTTCATCAGTCCCTTTGTTCGACTTTCTGGGAAATAAAGACCTTCATAGTCTACAAGCCACATATTAATGTATTCGTAATAATTTTCCTGAAAGAATCCACGCATCAACAACTCAATTAACCTTGCAGCATTCTTTCTAAACCGTTCTCCATCTTTTGCTGTGTCATCACCATAACAAATTAACATGGGTTTATAATTGTGTTTAAAGTAAACCAATTCTTTAACCCCTTCGATACTATGCTGTGAGTATCCTGCGGATACATATGGTGAAAGAACTGCACTATTATGACTTCCATCACTAATTAATTGATCCACTTCTGCTTCCTTAGCCTTTAACTTTGGAACAATTTCTTGTAACTGATTATTTAGTAACTGATTTTTCTCTCGTACTTCTTCAATTTTTGCTATGCAATCATTAATTTTTTCTTCTAATGCATTGTATTTTCCATACAAGTCATTCTTCACAAGTGCTATCAACGAATCACTTGCCGGACTATCGCTTAATCCATTATTTCTAATTGATTCTATTTCCGCCTTCCAAACAGATACAGTTTCTTCCATATACGCTTTCACACTATGGTCATACATTTTTTGCTTTAATCCATTCGAATCAATAAACGAGAAACATACCGCTTTATTATCTGTCAAAAATTTCTTAGCCAAATATTTTGCCACAAAGTAAATAACAATATTTATTGCGACAATCACAATAACTGCTATTACAACCGACGAAATGCATTCTCCTAAAAAGTCCTTTGTAAACTGGTCACTAACCAAGTCATATTCTTGTGTTGATAAATCCGCTAGTTCATTGTCATATATCACTTGGAATTTGTTATATACTCTTGTAAGCAACTTTGGTATTAAGAATATTGCCCAGAAAATAATACCTGCAATAATCCTTAACGCCTTAGGCAAAAATCTTAAAAAATCAAATCTAAACACAAATGAACAGATTGTATTCAATACGGTTAACACATTAAATCCTATAGCCTTTTCAGCTCGTTCAACCAATATTTCTTGCTCTAAATCGATATCTGCATTTCGTAAGTATTTATCTACCTTTTTCATAGATAACCACTTAACTGCTTTATCAAAATTCTTTTTTGCACGTCCACTCGGGTTTGCAAGTTCTGACATTTTTTCATTTACTTCATTTTTAATCTGCTCTTTTTTCTTCGAAATTGACTCATCAACATATGTTTCCATATATCCGACTACTATATTGGGATTGTTATAATCAAACTTACTTTGTTTGCTTCTATATTGATTAATCTCTTTTTCAATATTTCGAATCGGTTCTTCAGCATTTGAAACTTTCTCATAAAGTACTTCAAATCCTTCATACAATTCCTGATACTCTTTCACTTTACTTTCCATTTACGTATCCTCCTGATGTATTTCTTTAGATTGACCTATTGCACTATTTATTCCTGCATTCAATCCGGCAATATTATCGATCATGTCTTTTGTTGACGTATTATTTTGAAAATAAGCAATCAATGCCCAAAAAGTCGTCGTAGACATTACTCTATTTCCTCTTTCAATAGAACTATACGTTTGCCTTGATATCCCAATAATTCTTGCAATTTCTTCTTGTGACACTCTTGCCTTGGCTCTTAACACAGGCAACTCACTCCTCAATACCTCTATTAGTTTTTCCTTGATTTCCACATTTTTTGTGATTTCCAAATTAAGTCCTCCTGTACCAATCCGTAGACAAAAATGTGTTTTTACAATTACCTTTCATAGAGTGTCATACTCTACGAAAAAAATCCCTAAACACAGTTTATAAAGAGTGTTCAAGGATTTTTGACGAGTTATTTGACGGATAATAAATCAGCTAACAGATTCATATTTCGTTGTTTTTGTTCCATAGAAGGATGTACATATCTGTTCAAAGTGATATTAACGTTTGCATGTCCAAGTATTTCACTAAGACTTTTTACATCAAAGCCAAGTTCTATGCAGCGGGTAGCAAATGTGTGTCGCAAAGAATGAAAGTTTAAGTCTTGTATATTGCATTGTTTGAGTATTGATTTATATCGGTTCTGCATAGTTCTAGGTTCAATGTACGAAATTGTTCCAGTTAGGATGAATGCCTCATCATTTTGTCTATATTCAAGAAGCAAGTTGTATAGTTCATCTGGCAAAGGTACTTTTCGAATTGAACAAGAACTTTTGGGAGCAGAGATAATAATTGATGTTTTTGTAGTAGTATTGTTATTATTTTGCAGGCGCTGAAGTGTTCTTTCGATAAGTATGCAGTGCTCTTCCCACAATATATCACTCCACTTTAGTGCACATATTTCTCCAATTCTCATCCCAGTATAGAGACATAGTAATATACCGATATTTGAAGGCGAAAGATGTTCATAAATGTAAACTGTGAGTGCATTTTGATCTGTGATTGATAATATACGCATTGGTTTTTGTTCTTGCTTAATGCTAATATACGAAGTAGATATGGGTGAAATGAGGTTCATTCTATACGCATAGTCAATAATAGACTTCAATAAAGATATGATACATTGTACCGTTTTAGGTGATAAACCTGTCTTGTTTTTTTTACCGCTTGTTAAGAGCATATTAATGTACGAATCTACCGACGCTGGCGAAATATCCTCAATTAAAGTGTCTCTATATTGAGGATATAGGTATGTATTCAGTAAATTTAAGTACCTTATGTAACTTGAATGCTTTATAGTTGCTGCTTTCATCTTGAGCCATTGTGTTGATATTTCATAAAAGGTTATTTCACTTTGCATTTTGACACTTTTAGTAATTTCTGTATCGGTATTCATATTGAGGTTTTGGGCTTGATTTAAACGCTCCTTTGCTTCCTTATATGTTTTTGCATAGATATATCCATATTGAGCTTTTCCATTAATATGACATTTGATGTATCTTCCTTCCCATCTACCATCTTTTCGCTTGTATATATTTTCTCCACGTCGTGACATGATAACGACCTCCTTTGACTAATTTTTTGACGGCTTATTAATTATAAATGGGAAGCTTTAAACAAATTTAGTAAATACTCTAAGTTTATATCTGCGTCATGTTGACAAATAGCACGACAAATTGTACAATAAATGTGGTTTTTTATGAATAATATGTGTTCGTAACCCTTTCGTAGAGTATGACACTCTACGAATTTTTTTGCATAGTTTTCCGTTTTGCAATCTATACATTGCAATTTTACCAGATAAATCCATTAGAATCAAGGCATACTTGTTATGAATACATTGCAAAGGAGTATGCTTATGAATCAAAAAATCAAGTCAAATTCTTCTTTTGGCAAAAACCTTCGTGAAATAAGAAAAATGCATGGGTATACACAGGAGGAAATTGTCGCAAAGCTCCAATTGAAAAACCAAGATATTTCACGTAGCGCATATGCCCAAATTGAATGTGGGACATATAATATCCGAATCTCCGAATTGGTCGCACTCAAAGAAATATACAACATACCTTATGATGATTTTTTTCAAGGTATAAGTGCAGAATAGCGATTTATCATGCTCGCTCCATGATAAATCGCTTTTTCAATTCATTTATACGTCAAAGTATTTTTTACTCTTATCATCGTACTTCTTTACTTTTTTCTGAAACACTTATGGATTTAAAATCATCTCTTACACCATAGTGTTTCTTACGATACTGATATTCAGCCATAAATTCATCATACACATCCATCTTATAGCGGATGCTCTTCATCTTTTCTTCCGTATATCCCATACGCTGGCAGTAAGCATTATATTCTGCTGAATAATCATCTGTAGGAACTGGTAGAAGCAAAGCACGTTCTTCCATAGATAGCTTAGTATAATCAATCGCTTCCGGAATAACCTCTGTATCTTCTGATACTTTTTCTTCTGTTTCAGTAATTTCAACCTCTACCTCCTCCGATACTACAGTAGCCTGTGACTCGTCTTCTGAATCAGCCTGAAGCGCTACAATCTTAGAAGTCTCTACAATATCTGAAGCCTGCTCCTGTATTGTTTTCTCTGTATCCTTCACTTCCGCAAATTGCTCATAAGAAAGTATCTCTTCCTTTGCTTCCTCCAAAGTCATATCTGCTGTATCTCTGTATTTGATATCCTCCAGATAATCCATATACTCCCACTTCCATTTATGGGTAACACCGGAAATTCCCTTCAATGCATCATCCCAAAGTCCACCTGCTCTAGTAGCTTTTTCTCTGTAAATCTCAACTACCTGCTGTCGCTCAAATTCTTCCCTTCTCATAATCGGTGCGGTAAGTTCTTCTTCCGTGAATCCCGCTATATCATTCAATTTTATAAACTGTGATTGCAGGTAATCCACATAATCTCTATTCCAGTCCTCCCGTTCAAGTTCTTTTCTACAGTAATCCTGCTGAATACTATTCCTGCTAAATGCCAACTTTCTTTTTCGTGCAAGAAGCTCTGTCCGCTTCCGCTCCTCCTGTAACTGTTTTTCCTTCCTTGCTGTAGCCCAGCAAATTAAAGTTCCTATCTCCCGCACAAAAACGTCAAATTATAAT